>Ga0255429_1030_pt1 | contig 29159 bp, 25 predicted proteins | sample ANMaggSeSYBR02H9_FD_182636 | JGI IMG/M metagenome (GOLD analysis project Ga0255429, IMG submission 182636) | Sediment cell enrichment communities from methane seep in Santa Monica Basin, California, United Staets - ANME aggregate JGI... | ecosystem: Environmental > Aquatic > Marine > Cold seeps >... | reverse complement strand
AACTCCAAAGACATTGGACACATTCATCGATCGTTCTTTTAATCTAAAACCAAAAGGAAAATTTCTTTCTGGATTTCATCATGCGCGAGAACTCCTAAAAGCTTCTGTTGCAAACACTTACGTAGAAACCGATGGAAATCGTGCAGACTCACTCCATTTGGCAATAAAAAACGTACCAATACAGGCTGTCCCAAAACTAATTTATATTATACAATTCAGCCACATTTTATCTCAATTAGGCAATAATTAATTATAATTTTACATTTTTATCCTAAATAGGATATAAATTATTTGATTTGCACACATGCTTTTAGTTTTGAGACAGCCTGAATATCAAACATTTACTGGGAATACCTGAAAACTGTAGAAATATTAGGAACACGATTTGGATTAAATGAGAAAGATGTCGTATTAGCCTTCGATTATACCGATGAAGATTTCTATGGCGACCCTCAGGGATTTTGGATTCATGGTTGGACGGGAGAAAAAGCAGTTACTGGTAAATGGAAGTTCTTGACATGCGCAATAGTTAGTTCAGACATTCCTCTAAAAATTCCATTGATATCAGTACCTGTAAGAATGGGACATAATATGGCACATACCGTAGCCTGGTGTCAGAGTGTGGTAGAACCACTGGTAAAGTCCATATCACTTGTCTTGTTTGACAGGGGATTTTATAGCAATGAACTTATGTTAACGCTATCAAAATAAAAGTATCCGTATCTCATTTTTGTTCCAAAAAATTCTAAAATTCGAAAGGAACTTGCTGAAATGGAGAAAAATAAAAAGAAAACTGTCCAGCACAAGTTCAAACTTAATATAGACAAAACTGTTCTCAAAGGAGAAACAACTCTTGCACTTTTAAAACAAATATTCGATAAAAGAAGTGACAAATTATATGATTGGGCATTTGCCACAAATCAATCTTCCATCAATCTTGATCACATTATTGCATCATATAAGAGGAGGTGGAGAATTGAAACGGGTTTCCGTGTTCAGGATGAAGCATGTATAATGTCAAAATCAAAGGATGTCAGTATCAGGTATTTTTATTTTACTTATGAACAAGTGCTGCAACTGCTATGGGTTGTATTGTACAAAGATGAGGTAAGTTTCAAAGTGTTCATGTTAGATATGTACGAAGAGTGTGTAGCACGATCAAAGAAAATATGATTAGATGGCCATTTCCATGACTCAGCAACATGGAGGTGTAGGTTGATGGATCATCAGGGAGCCATCGATAGTATGTCCACATCTTTTCAAATATTTGTGTGTTGGGATAGAGGGGGCCATCTCATATGGACATATTGTTCGGAGATACTGAGCTATATGCTCAAGAATAGTATTTCCAGAATAAATTAAAAAGTCTGGGAAAACATCGGTGAAATAAAAAAAGAAAGGAAACTGTGGGATGGCAATTTGGAAATATTAAACAGAATCTGGGATTAAGGGAGTTGTCAACGGCGGTGTAATAGTCCCCACCAAGTCCCATGTAGTTTGAGGTACTGGTAGGCATGGGAAGAACCCCACCGTGCGAAACTGCCGGAATCAAAACTAAGACATATACTGGAGTATCAGCACATTAAAAGAGAAGCTAAATGCCCGTGACCACACATACTTTGCAAATAACCTCCCAAAAAAAGAACACTGGCGGACATACAGGGAATTCAGGGAAAATACTATTTTCCTGGATATCAAGACCACCGGACTATCCCCCTATTATGATGAGATAACCATGATCGGTGTACATGGCAGCGATGGGATAATGCCAAACGAAAGCCGCTTACGGGTAATCCGTACGGACGCTTTGGTGAGGAGGAGATGGCCGCAAGGCCTTCCCTTTACTCTACAATACAATCAATGAACACATTCAATCATCACCAAATCCATACCTGCCAATAAGCGGCACGAATACGACCCCGCCTTATTTCCTCATGAACTGTTCCTTCCACATCATTTTTCACAAATTTCTTTGAAATCATCAAGATCAAATGCCAGATATCCCTTTTTTTGGATTTCGCTTTTGCCTTTGATATTTTTTGCGATAATTGCAAAGTGTTCCACACGTCTGGAATTCTTCCAGCTAACACTCTTTGTTTTTCCATTAAGTTTATCAAGTATGTGAATTGATTCTTGCATCGACAGGTTCTTCCACTTAACTTCACAAAAGAGAATGTTGTTTCCTTCATCAAAAGCAATGAGGTCGATCTCTTCTTCCCTGTGCCACCATTTATCGATATGTAAGAAGGAAAATGGAAGACGATTCTGTTGTTTGTTCAACTCGATTAAAAACTCACGCGCAATGTTTTCAAATACAAATCCATAATATGTGTTAATATCCCGCGTTATTATAGCTTTAAAAGCATCCGGGTTTGAAATCAGAATTGACTGGTTTTTGTAGATAAAACGGAACCAGAAACGATAGAAATTGTCACTGATTATATATCGCGATTGTCTTGGCGATTTTTTCTTTGCTGTTACTGGATAATTGCGTTTGAGAATTCCATATGCGTGAACCAGTTCATACAAATATTTTCCAACCGTGTCTTTGTTTAGACCGGTGTGGGTTACAATCTCATGTTGAACTGTTTTTCCCTGTGCAACTGCTTCAAGGATAGAGAAATATCCTTTGTGTGCACTACCAAACTCCATTATAAGTATGTTTTTTCCTTCTTCCATAAGCGGCGCAGGCTCGATTATGAAGAGTTTGTCAATCAATGACATCGTTTTTTCGGAATATAGCAGGGTGTAGAGCAGATATTTTGGAACACCGCCAAAGATTGCGTATATTTCACATGTCTCTTCAACAGAGCGGTCTATGAAAAGGTGTGTTTCAAAGAAATTGAATGGCTTGAGGTTAAAGAGGAAATCCGCTCTTCCAAATAATGGCTCTTTTTTATCTGTAAATATCTTTTTCATTATCCCTACATAGGAACCGATTGTGATCAGGAATATCTGTGAAGTGAGATGATATTCATCCCAGTATTTCTGTAATTTTGAATAGAATTCAGGATCGATCTGGAGGAAATTTTGAAACTCATCGAATACAATAATACAATTTTTGATGTCAATGAAGATCAGACGTAGCAGGTCATCCCAGTTATCCAGTCTTGGCCTGATACCTAGCATATTGGTTAAAGAGTCCTCTAGTTCTGTAAGTAACTCTTTTTCAGATTTAGGTTCTACAAATAGATAGAGGAACTTACGCCCATCAATAAATTTCTTTATAAGCGCTGTTTTGCCTACCCGCCGACGTCCATACAGAACCATCATTATTGATTTTATCGATCTTTTTTCGTAGGCTTCTTCAATAAAATTGAGTTCTCTTTCTCTACCATGGAATTTGATTACCATGCAGTAATTTACTAGTCAGTAATCAAATTTAAACCTTTCGAATATGCAGCATATATCAGATGGTGATTATAATATGGTGAAACACAATATAACAATATAAACTGATATCGTATGGAAAACATCGGTGAAATAAAAAAGAAAGGAAACTGTGGAATGGAAAATGGGAAAATATTAGTAGTCCTACTTAAAAAAAAAAGCCAAATATAATCAAAAGATTTTCTCTTATGCCTCTGCCTTTACAACTGTAGGTATTTCCAATTTGAGCCCAGTCAGATCTTCCAATTTGAACTTATTTTTTACATTGAGGATTTCTATCCCTACTACTTTTCCATTTGCGTCGTAATCGACAATGAGACCGTTATTTATTTCCTCACTTTCCTCGATTGCATCCTCGCTAATTCTAAAGTAAAGTGCATCGCTTTCTAAATCAACTTTAATTCTCATTTTCGATTCCTCAATCTTTTATCATAAAACATTGTTATTATAATATATGGTTCTTCTCTTCCTTTAACAACAACTCTTAAAACCTTTTCATCAATTTTTTTAAATGCATGCCATATTTCAGTTTCTATTTGATCATTTTCGGACCAATCTCGTTCGCTCAATGCAGATATGATTTCTTCTTCTGTAAATTTTCTTTCATTTAGCATATCTTTAGCATGATTGGTGAAGTTGACTTTAATCATTTGTTGCTATTTTAAATTGATATTACTTAATAATTTTCAATTGTTTTAATTACACACTTACTAATTTATATTGCCATTCAATATATTAATGTTTAGCATAAATTGTCAATAAAGATAATTATGCTCCCTCAAGATGCCCCCGTCAGGAAAGAACCCCACTGTGCCGGACTGCCGGAATCCAAACTAAAACAGATACTGGAAGGTATCAGCACATCAAAATGAAATCTAAATGCCCACAACCACACATACTTTGCAAATAACTTCCCTAAAAAAGAGCACTGGCGGGCATACAGGGAATTCAGGGAAAATACCATTTTCCTAGATATCGAGACCACTGGACTATCCCCTATTATAATGAGATCACCATGATCGGACTACATAGCAGCTATGGAACAAAAGTGTTTATAAACGGCATCGGCCTGGAAGATTTCCCACAGGCCTTAAAAGGGTGCAAGGTCATTGTCACCTTCAACGGGGCACGGTTCGACCTGCCTTTTATTGAGCAACATCTGCCCGGTGTCAGTTTCGACCAGCTTCATATCGACCTGCTATATCCCCTCGCAGGCTGGGCCTGACCAGGGGGCTGAAACGTATCGAGACCCAGTTGGGACTTTCAAGGTCTGACGAAACCACAGGTCTATCAGGTTTCGATGCAGTACGATTGTGGTATCGGTACAAACGCGGCAGCCAGGCAGCGCTGGACAAACTTGTGAGATATAATATCGAGGATATACAAAACCTTGAGACGATCATAGAAATGCTATATGCTTCATTGATGGAAAATACATATCAGTAGATAGAATGGGGAACTTTTCAATATATTTTTATCTCTGCATAAGCAAAAGCAATGTAAGGAGTTAAATTGACATCTCAAACTCTTTTCTCATCATCTCAATCAGCTTCTTCTTACCTTTATTTTCAGCAGCAAATGACCTGATACATCTTACCCAATCAGATTCTTTCCCTATTGATACCCAAGTTTCCCACCCAAAAATCAAAACCAGTAGCGTATGGCAGCACGCCTCCAAAATTACACCTATTTGTTGGTCGTAACCTTATTCATTTAATTCCCATCGATTTTAGATATCCCCTCCTCACAACGTTTTCGCTTTGAAACAACTCCAATATCGCTTTCTGCTGCGATTGAGGACTCATTAACTTGAGAAACTCGTCACCCGTACTCTCCACTGTTATTTTTCCGATTATCCCCTCTTTCAATACCTCATACACCTTTTGCGTACTTTTTACTCCAATATCAACCTCCTTCAAGCGGTTTGCAATCGTAATATCCAGCAAATACGAAAGTACACATATTGTATAATGTGCCCTGACATGTTTTGGCGTCCAGACATTGAACGGCTGTATCTTAATGAATGATTTCACATCTTTGAACGCCTGTTCAATCTGATTCTTGTCTCTGTATGCACGAATCAGGTCATCTTCTGTAAATCCGTTCTCATCATCCCCTTTACTCGGAGTATTTGTGACAATCGTCCATAAACCATCAGTTCGCTCTGCTTTCTTAATTGCTTCCCTATTCTCATCTGTTTCTTTGGGAGCAATGTGGAAGCTGTTAATTTCCCTCCCATCTGCTTTTATTATCAGAGGTTCAAGATCATAATCCACAAAGTTCATTGCTTTCATCGCTTTGAGCTGTTTGTCGATTCTGTTTTTCGTTTTGCCCCTGTTTCTGCTTTTTTTCGCTCCAGACAACGCTTCGTTTTCCTTGTCCAGATAGTATTTTGCTCTCTGTATCAGTTCTTTGCGGGATTTTTTCTGGTCCGCAAGCATTTCCGGGTTAAATATCAGGACGTAACGTCTGCCATTGACCGTTCCAAGGTTTTCATAGTATGTTGTGTCGTCATATTTCATGAACCCCATTTTTATTATCTGTTCAGTCATATTTTCTTCGTTGATCGATTTAAAACGCACAATATTGACCTTTTGCGTGCCTGGAATCTGATTCTTGTCGAGAGCTGTGATATACTTGTAATTTTCGAGCTCCAGATGTTTAAGATTCTCATCAGAGACCATACCCCTGTCAAAAACCAGCACAATCTCGTTATCGTTGAATTTAAATTCTTTTTTCCACTTAATCGACAAATCCTTGATCGTTTTGACATCTGCTGTGTAATCTTCAAGTATGTCCCATGCAAATGGATAACCAGCTGAGTTCACCAGAAGTGAGAGAACAACTCTCTTTTTCCGAAATCCGTTGCTTTTGGTTCGCCCTGCCCTCGCTAACTCGCATTTCCGCCCCTCGAAATACGAATCGGTAAGATCGTAGAAGACGATGTTCATGCTGCCCTCGTCCCGTTTCTTCAGGGTTTTGTACAGGTAACGCTCTATATCCTCTTTTCTATCCTCGATAATGTCAAGCTCACGAAATATCCTTGATTTATTGATATACTGACCGTTTATGTGGAGAATACGGTCTAATGCGGTTTTGTTGAACCAGTCTATGCCGGAAAGATAACTTCCCGGATCCAAACAGCGATATAGCGTCAGTATCTCCACAATTTCTGATGTTTGCACGTCTTTGCCCTCTGATTGCGGGAATATCTTCGAAAGTTTCCACTGCTTCCAGATAACATCCAGAAATGCGACGTCTAAATAGCGCCAGTGATCCTCAAAGATCAGGTCCTCTACCTCTATTGTCTCGATTTCGAGTCCTTTCATGACCGCAAGACCGCGCCTGATCTGTTGCACCTCTTCTGGCGTCAAATCGCTTAAGTAAGTGATCACACGATGCCTGTTCTTGCCGTTTTCTCTGTATGGCTCTACGAGGCTGTAGTATTTATGGTGATGGTGCTTAAGATACCAGTTGAATTTCATACTTTTATATTGGTCGTAAGTTACTTAAAGATATCTGTTTAATAACGGTATGTACAGATGGTAAATTGTTAAATTTCGGTGGTAAAATGTTGGTCGTAAAAAATGCTAGATATGGGCGGTGCTAATGGGCAAAACGGGTGTAAAAAGTAGCCCTATGTGTCTGGTTTTGTGCTATGGAACCATCACGAAAGGGAAGTTAACGGTGGGAAAGGTGGGTTGATAAACAAATTCGTCTCATTATTTTAAAAAGAAAAACAACTTTATCATAATGGATATGAGATCTGAGAATATCCTCATTAATACGAATCCTGCACAGTGATGCTCCCTGTTTTGGTGATTTCTTTGCAACAGCACTGGCAACTTGCCCTACTACCTCCACTGGCATATGAGTTATAAATTTTATTACCAGAGCAGCAGACAACTCAGGATATCTATCCAACAGGTATGGTATTAGCATAAGCGCGTTTCCATAGGATCCTTTTTTTATTATACTATTACACAGATTCTCAAGAGTATGCATATCTAAAACACCTGTCATAACCTCAAGTAATGTATCCATAGGTGGACTTGCATTCATCCATCCACGTTCTATTGCTATTTTTGTAAGTCGACTCGATTCAACTTCCATACCCTTGTCCACGGCTGTTTTAGAGACATCGATAATAATATTGGATGAGATTTTCGGCTCTGTCAATATTATATCAATAGCAGTTTGTAAATCCCCATCATGCAATAGTGCAGAAACGACAGCATTTCTATTTGGCATGTTTTTTAGCATTGTAGCTTTAAATTCTTCTAATTTCCCAATTCCTGAAAAAACTTCTTTTATTTTTTCATAGTCATCTTTATAAAAATACCGGGACATTAGATCAAATGCGAAATCAATAGAAGTTGAGAAATCAACAAGATCAGGTTTTTGATCAACTAAAATACTGGCAATTGAGAAGTACAGTTTCTGTAAATCATTAAATGATTCTCCGGATGATGCCATCCCTTTTTTTATTATATCAAAAGCGTCTTCATATCTTTCTTCCCCGATCAGCACATTTGCCAGTCGAATATGGTCATCCCTGGTAATAAGTTCAAATTGAGCAATACGCAATTTCTCATGCGACATTCCAATATGTGCATACAGATCGATCAGTATATGGATGATGTTATTCTTTTTATATTGATAACGGGATTCACTGGCATATCTTTTTTCAGCATTCAATTTTTCCAGCAAGTATTCCTCTGCATGCGAAATATTATCCTTATTGATAATACCAAATAGCATATCCCATGTATCCAGACCGTAATCTTCATTATTGGCAATATCCAGTATCGTTTCTAAGAGTATGTCCTTGTAGGCCTGGTCATTGATCTGTTTCATGCATTGATTAAAATCACTCACACATTGAATTGCAAATTCACCCATACTGCCACCCGAATCGTCTGCCCCCTGATCAAATGCGGTTATGCAACCCTTTATCAATTCCAGATATATCTCGGCAGCGTTTTTATATAATTCTTTGTCCATAAGCCCGTCAGCAATATCCTGAATCTCTTTAAGCTTGCGTACTGCATCCCATATATGATAATAATCAAGGTCTTCAGATACTATCCAGTCAATTTTGTTGGAAATAGCATCAATATTAATCTGTGGTCTTTCATCTACATTTATTGAATGTTCACAGACTATAGCAGGGTTATAATTTATTATTTTTTTTACAATATTGATTATTTCATGTTTACTCATTGAATTCAGTGAAGTTATGAATTTATTAGAATCAGTAAATGATGACGGCTCATGCACCCAGTTTAGAAGAAGGGCCACTGCATGTTTACATTTATATCCAACCGGACAGCTGCATTTTGTATCTATTTCATTGTTATCAATAAAAGCCTTTACTTCATATGGTGTTTCCATAGTTCCTATAACACGTGCATAGAGTGTGTTATCCAATATTACAGGTCCTATAACATAGCCGTTCTCATAGTAGTCAAGTCCTCTATAGAAGGTTCTTTCACTGAAACTGTCCTTGATCATATCCGGGGTAATATTCATCATGTTGAATCTCTTGGAATCTTTTTAAGACTTTTTATAGTATATCAAGTAAAAGGTTGAGACGGCACACCCAACCGCAGCAGAGTTGCGAGGTATAGTGATTAAGATTAATATGTCCGTTTAATCCCTCCAGTGATCTGGCGAACCTGATACTGTCGCACACCTTCCCTTTAAAGTTCACAATAACCACCAAAACCACCCCATCCTCAACAGTCAACTCCGCAGCACTGGGTCCGGATTGCCTGGGCGAGGGGGGATTGCAGGCTGAAAAAGTAAGGCATTGCATGGAGATAATAAATGAGCAGGTGGCCAATCCCTGCCGTGGCTCTGGTATGCACCCTGGTAAAATGAGTGCTATTGCCAATATTGTTATGATCAATATTGCCGTTTTTGGAATGACTTACTCAAGCAGTATCTCAATCCTTGTTAAGAATCGGCTCACCTGATTATTCTCAACTTCCACGTCAAAGCTCTTCACATTGATGTTTTTGATATTCCCTTTCGACTTGAAGATAGGCAGTTCAGATGCCTCATCTACTGCATTCTTAAGTGCAGCCTCCCAGCCATCAGGGGACGACCCAATTGTTTCAATTATTTTCACTACCATTCCAATTTCCTCCTGTATCTTGTTATTCAACTTTCCTCATTACCACAGAGCCGTCGCGCATATGTACCGTCATATACTGCTCCTTCTCAGCCCCGACTTCGTATTTATTGTACAGCATGGCCTCCAGCTGACCTACACCAAGTACCCTGCGCAGCATTTTACTATTCTCACCACTCTTTTTGATGGATATAGCAGGCGGGCTAAGCGGCACTTTCTTCTTGGAATATATAGCACCGCCGGTCATATTCGCACCCACGTATCCTTTAGCCTCTTTGATGACCAAGCTGCCGGATTTCATGTATGCACCAGCAAACTCATTGACTTTGCCGCTGATCACCACCGTACCTCCGGCCAGCCTGGAACCAGTATTCATACCGGCATTCCCTTCTACATACACAATACCCTGACGCATGAGCAATCCGGTGCCATTGTAAGCATCACCTTCCACTCTCACCGTGCCCCTGCAATCCATGCGAGCGCCTATGGTACCCCGTAAAATGCCGTCATTGAGAATAAGTATATTATCATCCTTGTCCAGTGAATTGGACACCAGGGTCTCCTCACCCGGTCCGCTGCACATAATATTTGTAATGGAACTAAACTTCCTGTATCCGTCCACATCAGGGGCAACCTCAATAATGTTGCCAAGCGGCTCCTGCAAGGTCCCGCTGATATACAATGCACTGGACACCATGCCCATACCTGCCTCGCTACCTACGCTACCATCAACAAACACCCTGCCCGCTGGTTCCGGCCTGCCGGAACCGCCCATGTGTTTCAGGTCCGCGCCCATGCTGTATGCCAGGCGTTCACCCACGTCGCCCTTGATATGGACATCAGCGCCATCTTTCAGGGCATCCACAAGGTCCTGGTAGGTGTATGAACTGCCGGCCTGGCTGGGAATCAGGGAATCCGGGTCCAGTTTCTGATTTAAGTAATGGAAATTGAACGTGTAATCGCACAGGCTGTCAACCAGGGATGTGAGCCGGATATTGACGTTTTTCATGAAATATTCATCCGTGTATCAGCATGGGCAGACAGTGCGTGCATACCCATTCACTCTTCATCTTGTGGCGCAGGGGCATCAGGTAAACTTCATCTTCTCCCTTATTGCAATTGAAGCACTTGATTGAGATATCGGTCTTCCTGGGTTGGCTTTCGGCCTTTTTTTCATCGAACTCCACAGTGTCCCGCTCTTCCACTGTCAGTGCGCCTTCGGGACACAGTCCGATACAGTACCCCATGCCGTCGCACAGTTCTTCCGATACAACCTTTGCCTTTCCATCAATGATCTCTATGGCACCTTCAGCACACGGCGCCACACACTTTCCACATCCGTTGCATTTTTCTTCATCTATTTTAACTATGGTCCGTTTTACCATTTCTTTATCTCCTTTTAGTTTAGTGATGTGTACCTTCAACAATCCTGATACCTGCATCTTCAATAGTCTTTTTAATGGAATCGATATGTGGGCATTTGGGGTAATCCTCCATCTGCATGCAGGAGCCAAGGTGGATAACATCCACGCCGAGTTTCTTAACAGACTTGACCAGTCGATACACGCGCCGTCCTGAACACCCGCCGCATGTGAAAAATGCTATTATTTCAGCATTCTCGTCATAGTCCCTGAAGTACATCTTCCGCTGGTTGAAGGCCATGAAGCACCCCACACCCGGGCATGTCTCTGATACTATATCGCACCTGACAACTGCGATTTTTATGGGTTTTTCTTCGGTGTTCTCTCTGGTAATAATCTTCACCTTATTTGTATATTGATCTAATGTTATATATTATTTAGAAGCCGATAAACAGCATCTAATATAAAATCCTTATTCCCTGCATTCGTCTATTGTACAGGATTAAACAGGTCGGGTCGGTGAACGCTACATTCTCTCTGCAGGCTGTCCCAAAAGTCCAAAAAATGAAAATTTTTGACCTTAGTTCTTGATTTAAAGGCTTAATTGATCTCCCTTTTCATGGGAATTTTAGTTTTGGGACAGCCTGTCTGGAAACATTGTAACACTAAATGAGTGGGGCGAGCTAATCTGTCAGTTGTCAGGCGTCAAGATGGTGCCTATTATCCCTGCCTTTCTTGTAGTATTTTTGCTTTATTCGGTGAAACGTTTTCTCGTTTCACTAAGGAGCCTCCTGTTCTCTCCTGGGAGACTTTTCGTATCGCTTCCCATGGTTAACGGGTTGATGGCTCGAAGGCGGAAAAGGAATTGGGTATTGTGTATACACCTTTGGAAAATGGTTTAAGGAAGACAATAATATGGTACTGGGAACAGGGACTGCTCAAACAGAAACCGAATTGTGCCTGGGTGGATTGAGAGTCGTAAAAAAAGTTTGCGGGCAACAGTCGCTTGAAAATTGAAAAAGAAGCACTTATCGATTTTCTAAACAAAGACCGATTATAAAATGCGTTCAAAATCCTCATGCAACCTCAAGATGCCCCCGACATTCGACCGGTTCGTGACTCTTCAACATTAAGGTAAAATATGACGGCTCATTGAGTATTACATTCCTGCGGATGTTGTTGATGCTCAACATAAGTTTGGTAATTATAAATCGTGATGTCAAATCCTTTTGAAGTATTGATCCTTGGTTTCACTCTAATCTCATATTTCGCACCCCTCTTTTGTAATATTTATCTTTTTTCCACCAACAGCCCATTCTCCTTGATATATGTCAACATCAAAGCCGGATAGTTCTATGACCCTTTGTCTATTTCGTGAGAGTGGTTTCGGTAGCCAGATGCGCAATTTATTACCAATTCGTTGTGATAGGACAAGTATTGGATTCAACACCACTTCAAGTGCATAAGCGGTTGGTTTCTTAGTCTTCTGCCTGTTTAATCCCTCGATAAGCTCTATGTCCTCATTATCAAGGCCCATCCTTACCCGCCGTTCCCACAAAGTATAGATTACAGCGGCCATGAACAGAATATAACCCAAGGCTGCAACACGCTCTGGCTTCTTCAAACAAAACGAACCCACCCATGATGGATTCTTTATGAACTTGAATATTCTTTCCACATAATACTGGCCTTTGTATTTTTCCAGTATTGTCCTTGCAGGATCTTTTTCGGTGTCCTTCAAGGATGTGATAAGAACATATTGGCCACACAATTCCCTCTCCATTTCGTATGTGTCATCATACCGTCTCAGATATCCGGTCAAATAATAGTTTGTTTGGAACTTGATCGTTTCATTTTTCTTTGGTCGCCCCCGTTTCTTTCTCTTTACTTTCTCCTCTTTAGCTTCGATCTTCCAGTCAATGTAATGAAGCTTTGGGGAATGTTTCTTTTGATAGTTTTTCACTTCGATCTCTGCATCTTTTATGCATGCAAACGGTCTTTTTGATAATTCCTCAAAACGTTTCACCTTCTTGTTGTATTCCCTATTCACAGCCTTATTCAGAGCCTTCAGTTTTCTCTTATTCTTATGGTCCGAGTAAACTACAACGAATCGATATGTTCCCCCTTCGATCTCGCCGGTAGTGTCCCATATCTTATAAGATGCTGCGTTCTTTTTATCAGATATTTTTCCGATATACTCCCAATCATTTTCCAAATTCGCTTTCTTCTTCAGTTCCTTTTCAATATCAAAACGTCCAGGTAACCTTGATATGAAATCCATATGTTCGTCATCTAAATGATCAAGGTTGTTAGTCGTAACAAGTGCACTATCACCGATGCAAAGCAGAAAGTCGTCTTTGTCCTTTTTCAACATTTTCCTCAGTTTCGTTATACAGCGCTCGTTCAGGGCCATGTATGATTTATTGCCACTTGCAACTTCACCAATGATGGGAAACCCATCAATAGTTGTGCCAATTCCGAATACTATCTGTTTCAGGTTGGGGCGATGATCTTTTGGGTATCCATATGTGATATTGGGTACATCCACTGCATCTTTTTTATTATCATATGCACCATAAAATGATTTGGATGTTGTGTCAGAATGGATTATATTTGTTTCCAAGGAGTGTAATGGGATAGCTGCATACACCACGGCACTGAAAACTTTCTGGGGATTTGCTTCCCATATTGAATCTAAGATCCGGGCCGCTCTGTCGTCATTGATCTCATTGATATCAATATCCGGCTTCCAAGGCACTAAAAGTGGCATTGCTTTGTTGATGAAGAAATCATTCATTTTATACATTTTTATATTGACATCTGCGAGCATATGGTGTATGATAAGACATACAAAGGTTCCAACATCGATATTTGCTTGAGAATCTGGAATGTTAATGGCCCGATTTATTACACCCACAAGATCCATCTCGTTCATTAACTGGCCCAACACGGGATAATAATCTGCTTTGAGTGGTAAAATCCCATCCATTCGATCACCTATATGAGTATGTAACGTTATCAAAGTATTTAAGTATTATGACCTATATTAGGTCATATATGAATGGAATACTGATTGCATACCGATTGAGAACGCCGCATGATCCGAATGTGGCAAGTGCGTTGGTCAAAAGGCTTTATGGGCAGAATACAAGCAGTCAGGGTGGTAAGTATCGATACCGAAGAAAAGGCCTTCTTGATGAGATTTCATCGGTTAGATTGATCAGAGGGGTTATAATTGTCGAAAAGAAAAATAAAAAGAAGATATTGGAACTTCTTAAGGAGTTCGATGCAGAGGTCTATGTTCGAGAGGTCATTTTAATAAGGAAAGATTTGAAGGCACTGGGTGTTGAGTAAATTGACTAACTACATTCCGAATGAAGACAAATGGAAAAAATAGAAAAACAATCTCCTTTAGGGGTGTGAAATATGAGTCTAATAACCGATCATTTCCCAATAGGCAATTTTAGTAATATGCGGCGCTTTTGCGCCGGATGGATACTGTGAGGATTTTAAACCGCCGAAAATGGGGAACTTTTGACCGCCTTTGACACTTGCCACTAGCAAAGTTATTTAAGCATGTAGGATGATAGTATGAAAATGAAGTTGGAAGGCAAGGGGTTGCCACAATTTTAGTATTATTATTACAACAACAGGTGTTACAAAAATGACAAAGTGGGCATTAATTCTTATTATTATGATTTTATCTGTTGCCACTGCCAGTGGTGCCAGTTATCCGCAACTCACAGGTTTTGTCACAGATAATGCCAATATGATTGATTCCTCATACGAAGCACAGATAACAGCACTGGCCAAACAGATTGAGGAAAAGACCACTGTCGAAATAGCGGTTGTCACAGTGGAATCCTTTGAAGGGGAATCAAAGGAAATGTATGCTGTAAATCTAGTCCAACAGGTAGGCATAGGCAAAACCGACAGGGATAACGGGTTGTTGATCCTGGTATCCAAACAGGATCGTGAGTATCGCTTTGAGGTGGGCTATGGCCTGGAGGGAGTCATAACAGACAGCATGAAGGTGAATATCGGGGACAGGATAATAGTACCGAATTTTAAAAACGAGGATTATGGAAAGGGAATCTATGAGTCCATAGTGGTAATTGAGGGACTTATTGAGGGGAATGAAGAAGTAATATCACGATATAGCATGAAGCCCACAGGACAATCCAATGATGGCGAATCATCTATCTGGCCTTTGTTGTTTTTTGCTATTATATTTTTACTATTTGTTCTTGTACCCCGCAAAGGGCGGCGTGGTAAAAGTAGTATGGGCGGTATTTACATTGGTGGATTTGGCGGTGGATTCGGTGGCGGAATGTCTGGCGGAGGGGGTTTTGGTGGATTCGGTGGTGGAATGTCTGGTGGCGGTGGATTTGGTGGAAGTTGGTGATGTGAGCTGAAATGGTGGAAAATGAAAAAGGAATAATTGAAAGAAAGAATGGATGCCATACATGAAGTGACACAGTGGTAAAAATATGGCCACAAAATCAATGAGAATTAATGATTATAGGGAAATGATACTATTACATGGGTGATTGCATGACAGCGGATACACAGATAGAAAAACTAACAGATATTCTTGGCAGTAATCTTGTGGCACTTGTGCAGTACCACACAGGCGATGAGACACGACTTCTTGCGGTTTGTAACCACATTGATCTTACCACGCTACGATCAATAAAACCGCTTAAGGAAGTACCTCTTGTCATGACAAAGGAAGAACTTACAGACGGGGTTGATGTATTCCCAATTGAGTTTTTAAATATCAAGCAGCACTATAAAGTACTCCATGGCAAGGATTGTCTGGCTGATATCACAATATCAAAGAAACATCTGCGCCACCAGCTTGAGTTCGAGTTTCGCTCAAAGCTGATTCATCTCAGGGAGGAATACCTCCAGTTTAAAGGTAAGGATCTTGAACACCTTATTCTTGCGGCAGTTCCGACCCTCATGCCCATCCTTGGAGCCCTGATTCATCTGAAGGATTTGCGCAATGACTGGACTGATGCTGAAGAGTTATTCAGGATCGTGGCAGATGGGTATGGAATCGACACCCAGGTTCTGGAAGACATTTACGGCATAAGGCACAAGACTGCCAAAATGAGTAAAGATAAAGAACAATATATCGAACATATAATAAGGATATTATCTGATATCGGAGAAATTATTGATGAATTTGAGGTGAATGAATGAATACAAGAAATGTGCTCTTTGGAGTTATCGGTGCCATCGTCCTGATTATATTATTGACTGGAGGGTGGTTTCTTTCTACATACAACGGCTTTGTGGCAGCAGAAGAAGGGGTTGACGCATCATGGGCACAGGTGGAAAGCCAGTACCAGAGAAGGGCAGACCTTATACCCAACCTTGTTTCCACAGTGAAAGGGTATGCTGCACATGAAGAAGAACTCCTTACAGAGATTACGGCGGCCAGAAGTCAATGGGGTGCTGCAGCCACACAAGAGAGTAAAATGGAAGCTGCAGGCAGCATGGATTCTGCAATATCCAGACTTCTTCTGGTTGTGGAAAACTATCCCGATCTTAAGGCAAACGAAAACTTCCTTGCACTCCAGGCGCAACTCGAAGGGACTGAAAACCGCATTGCAGTGGAAAGAATGCGCTACAATGAACAGGTCAGGGCATACAATACAAAGATTAAACGAATGCCTGCCGGGATTGTGGCAAATATGTTTGGATTTGATGAGAAGCTGTACTTTGAAGCTGATGAAGGGGCAGAAAATGTACCAGAGGTGGAGTTTTAGTTTGTGAACTACCTCTTCCCTGCGCTATGCGGTGAGGAAAGAGCTTCCTGCTTCATTCTCCCAACCAACGTTAGAATTTCAATTTGCAGTAAGAACACTTTTGTGGGCGTACTGAAATAGATGTGGAATTGAATAGGGATGTCAATGCTGCAATCAATATAGTGCAGAAGGTAGGCCAAGCTATGTCCGAATTAACGCCTGTGGAGATGTTCGTTGGAACGTCAGCGAAACAGGATGCCTCCGTCTTGTAGACGGGAGAGTGTCACTGCGCACCCATCATCCTGAGTTTTTTTCGTCCGAATACTTCCGGCTGACAGGTTAATTTATCATCTATAGTATCTGGGCGCTCTTCGATGTACAGGGAAGTAATACTATTTGACTGCTTCAAGTGATGATAGCGGGATGTAATATTTACAATAGCGATTACCCTGAAAATCCTTATAGTCTCCATCCGGATCAATAACCATAACCGTAGCACGCTTGGTTATACGAGAGATAAATCCATGATGGGTTTCTCCATTGTATTCAAATGACACTTTATCTCCCACCCCGAGGTTGAATTTTGTTTTAGCACGCTCTGCTTGGGTCACTAATTGATGAGTAACTTCCGTATGTCCGAAAATGTTATTGCTCAAATCTTGAAAACGGGGTTTAGAACAACTCGTAGAACCAAATCGTACCCATTCCAGAAGGTGTATGATCTCGTGTTCTAATACACGCATTGTCGCTTCCAATCTATTATGACAAACAATTCCGTTTACCGCCACCTCTCGTGTAACATCATGAAAGGTCTGGAAGATCAATGTAGTTGATAAAGAAATCGTATATGTCTCTGTTTGTTGTGCATAAGCGATCCTTCCACCTGATCTGGTCATTCTGTCGGATAAACGAAAAAATATCTTCTGTCTGTGATGATCCTGGAAAAATCTATCAAAGAAATACTGATCGTACAGTTCGAACAGATGGGAAACGTCACGTATTGCGATGCTATTAAAATTACCATTATCAATGTTTTCAGATTCTGCAAGTATCTTGCGAGAGATTTTTCGTGTTTTTTTCTTAATCTGCTTGGGAGTATATTTTAGGTGAGCTATGTCTATTTTCATGTTTTAGATCCTCTTCCGAAAAGGTATTTGCAGGTTTTTGTCTTTGTTTTTGTACATAAAGTATAACTTCATGTACTCCAAGTAAATGCGACCGTGGGAGGATTTTCTTTATGTGAACTCAGCCTGTTCGATAATTTCCTGTGCCTGCCAACTTTATGTATCCACGCACATTAAAAATCATCGCTTCAGATCCCTATCAGCTCGTGTTCCTGACTGCGCCCACACCACACCCGCGAGCAGTGGGTGCAGTTGTGTTTTGTTATTGGGTGTTGTAAAATCTTAGTGCCGGGTTTATTGCGGGCGCATTTGCTGGAACATCTTTGAATTTAATGGTGGTATTGCGCCTGGGACTTTATAATTTATTCTGGATAAATGAATCATGGCAAAAAAAAGATTAACCGCAGAGGACGCGGAGGTCCGCAGAGAGTCGTTATTTTACTCTGCGTTCCTTTGCGCTCTCTGCGGTTTTTCGGATCATCCCAAAAAATAATAAAAAGTCTCTTGCGCCTGAAAGAAATACTAATATCACGAGCATCAATTTTGATGCATCGTTTTTCCAAAACGGGGTCGTTGACCCCTTGAAGCATAAAATAGAAAAGACAAACAAACAGGACATTGCCCATTATTACGGTTGATTTGGTAACAGAGCAATTATATTAAAATGCAATAAGGCGTATTATTTGCCCTATGGACATAATGGTAGCCGAATATGCGGTGGGTGCAGGCGAAGGAGGTACCATACTGCTGGAAGGCAGGGCCATGCTGGATGTACTTGCCAAAAGTTTCATAGCCGCAGGCCATAAAGTGGTATACCCGACCAGCGGCCCGGTACTACCGGCAGGCACTGCGGTTAAGACAAATGACTTTGATCGGTCTGTTGAGGAATTATCAGCACAGTGTGATGCAGCCCTGGTGGTGGCACCTGATGAACTGCTGGGCGACCTGACAGAAATGGTAGAGAAGAATACAATAAACCTGGGATGCCCGCCAGGTTCGGTCAGGTTGTGTGCAGATAAACTAAAGTGTACCAGGATACTGGAAAATGAAGGAATAAATGTCCCTGCCACAATAATATCCGGTGAGCCGAATGTATTTTCACTTGGCGACAGGGTGGTACTCAAACCCAGATGGGGATGTGCTTCAGAAGATACCACCCTGACCAGATATTCCTGCGCCACCATGATACCCGAAGGTTTTGTTGCAACCAGGTATATAGAAGGGGAGCACCTGAGCGCCAGTCTGGTGGTGGGAAATGATACCCAATCCCGGTCTCAGTTCCAGTCCCCCCTTGCCCTGCCGCTGACAGTTAACCGGCAGAATATCAGTATTGGCAGCAAGATAAAATACAACGGGGGCACGGTTGGAGTGGATACGGGCAGGAACCAGGAGTTATTCCGGGCGGCGCAACGCAGTGCAGAAGCACTGGGGTGCCGGGGATATGTTGGAGTGGATATTGTGCTGGCTGATAAGCCATGGGTGATAGATGTGAATCCCAGGCCAACCACATCCATTATTGGGATAAGCAAGATTATGGAAGAAGAGCTGGGTGAACTGATACTTAAAGCACATTCCGGTGACCTGCCCTTCAGTGTAAATATTACCAATGAGTATAATTTTACCAAGGCTGACCTGACACAATAACATTCATTAGTTATGGAATAGAATATAATTTGTATTGGAATTGAATAGAATTCATATTGAAATTGGATAGAGTTCATATTGGAATTGAGGTGTTATTTACATGGAGATTGAAGAACTTGTTAAGAAAATCGATGCCAAGTCATTGCGTGAAGAAGCAAAGAAAAGAGATATTCCAACCAGGTGCGTAACCAAATTGAATCTTGCCAAGGCACTACCAAATGATGTGGTCGAGGAACTGGCAAAGAAATCCGGAAAATAAGATTTTACACTTACCGAGAAAAGATATCCTGGTATTGTTAATTCACAATTATATTAATATACGTCCGGACTAAACACACAGAGCGTTATTGTTTCTCTGTGCTCTCTGTGCACTCTGTGGTTATAAATCGTTCCAGGAAATAATAAAAAGTCTCGATAATTTGGACAATGATCGGGAGGGTATATCAGGACAAAACAAATTGCTCTTATCACTGATGATTTTACCCTGTTTGAGTCCATACTGGAAGTCACCAAAACCCGTGGCATTCATGTCCATATACTATCTTTCAATGACCCGATACCACCCAATGTAGGCACAGTTATCACATCCCCTGAAGAATCGTCAAAGATTGATTTTGACCCTGACAGGATAGTGACATTCAACAATGACCCTGGATCAACAATCAATGCTGCTTTAAAGTTATTAAATGGCAGGAACGATATCAATCAGGTTGTCATCGGGATAGATCCTGGTAAGAACCCGGGAGTTGCAGTACTGGAAGACGGCCAGGTAAGCGAAGTGTATCATGTACCGGCCCGTGACGTGCCCGGATTGGTGCGGCAGATACTGGAAAATTATCCTGGTAAGGACATTGCTATCAGGATCGGAAACGGGGCAAGACTTGTCAGGACACAGTTGATCAATTCAATCCTGGATATGTGTGTCAATGTAGAAGTGGTGGATGAGACTGGCACATCGCCGTCAATGGGTCGCGGGATCCACGGTTCCGAAATGTCAGATATCATTGCAGCTATCAACATTGCCAGGCTTAAGGGAACCAGTGTCGGGAAGCAGGAAGTTGAGCCCTCGATGGGTGAGATCAAGCGAATCCAGGAATACAGCCGTGAATATTCCAAAGGAAAGACCTCCATACCCAGGGACCTGGCCCGAAAAGTTGCAAAAGGTAAAATGACTGTGGAAGAGGCAATCGAAAAACACGACAATCCGACATAATGTATCAGATAGTAACCCCATGATCAGATAATAGCCCCTTTGATGGCGTCCTTACAGCCGCAATTGCTGTGGGCCGGTAACGATATAATTGCATCCAGCAGGATGGTGCGAAGTGTTTCCTGTTTTCTTTTAAGCATTTCCAGGACCTCATCGACAGTCAGTTTATTTCCGGCAAGTCCGCATGCCTGATTGGTAATGATACACAATGATGCATAGCACAATCCCAACTCCCGCGCCAATACAACCTCAGGTAGTCCAGTCATACCTACCACGTCCCCGAAGGTTCCAAGCATGCGTATCTCTGCAGCAGTCTCAAACCTTGGCCCTTCAGTACAGACATACACACCCCTGAAAGGTTCCATATGGTTGTTTTCCAGGGAACTAAGCAGGCAGTCACTGATCTCGGGACAGTAAGGTTCAGTCATATCAACATGGACTGTCCTGTTATCATAGAATGTATTCACCCTTGACCGTGTCAAGTCAATAAAATCATCGGCTACCAGGAAACTTCCCGTGGGATGGCTGCCCATGGTACCAACTGAATTAGTAGCTATTACCCTGTTGGCACCAAGTGATCTTACAGCCCATACACTGGCCCTGTAATTGAGCTTGTGTGGTGGGAGGTGTTCTGCACCTGATGAGGTATCATCATTGGCATGCCTCTGTATCAGTGCAAGTTTCAGTATCCTGCTTCGGTGAGGTACATTCCCGGTTTTTAACTTTACGTTGCCGTAGGGGGTATTTACTTTGATTGTCACAAAATCGTAATCATCCGGGTTAAACCCTACGCCCCCGATTACAACGGCATCGATATTATGTTGTTTCTTGCTGGTTTCGGGCATTTGATGTCCTCGTTGATATCCATATACCTATTAATGATATGATGATGGCGCTGACAATTGACAATACAAGAAGATTGCGACCGGTATCGGATGTGATGTAAAATTCATCCACAGAACTACTTACCGAGAGTATGAAGGTACTGGCACCCCAGAACAACAATCCTGATGAGAACAGGAAGAACAGGTAAGACCAGTGCCGTTTGTAATTATTGCCTTCCCTTTGAAGATCGATCATCCTGCCAATAGTGGCTATCCAGCCTGCCGCTACATACCACCATATGGATATGTTCACAAATACCATGAGCAGTATTATTATGCCAACGAAAATATCTACCCGGGTATAATATTCCCAGAATCTGGCAACACCTATTATTGTCCCTATGACAGTCAATATCAAGGCAATGGAATAAGTGATAAAGGATATCTTACCTGTGACCAGTGATTGTTTCATATTGGATTTGAATTCTTCCAGTACGTCATCAAGTCCGAAACCCCTGAACAGCATATAAGCACCGATAGCACCCAGGATAGCGGCCCATGCGTATTTAGGATCGCCTGCAAATAGGAAGATTGAATATATTACTGCAGCCAAGCCAAGCGGTACGAAGAAGGAATGGGATATTTTCGGGTCATTGAAAGCAGTCTTTATTATGTAATATGTACTTTCCAGATTTACACTCTGTTTGACGATGACCCGGTGGACACCGTCCACTTTTATCCTGGATTGTATAATAGGCAAAACTGATTCGTCTTCTGCCCCATCAGACACCAGGATGGCGTTCTTGACATCGTATTTTGCCACGATACTGTCAAGCTGGTCAGATATCTTCTGGTCAGAGATCAGACCCACATCACGGTCCCCTGCTATGGATACTATTTCTACATCCAGCCCGTTTTCCACCAGTTCATCATATAGTTTCACACCAGCATATATGGTATTGATATCAGAATCCTCTGGGTCGGCCGTACCAAGTTTCATTGCAGCTTCAAGGTTTTTTTCCCGCCCGATAACCGGACTGGTCTCACCTGCCTTATATCCGATATCGTCGTCGCGGTCGATGCAGATAATAAGCTTATCCATGTGTTATAGGCCTCATATTGATATTATTAAAGGAGATATAAAAAGTGTTCTGTAAAATCATAATTAAGAGGTCATTTGTAGCGTAAATTAAAGGAACTGAACTTGCCGGTAGGCTCTTCCCACATTTCTTCCACGTTCCTGACATCTGCAAAGGGTACACTCCATTGTCTTGCTATGTCTTTTACAACATCTGATATCGTGTCGCGATGTATCTCCGTTATGCGTTCAATGGCTCTTATTCCATTTTTCTCGACTAGTAATTTGCAGATCAAGATTATCTGGTCTTCTGATAACTTGCGATTGTAAAAAACAGTGTTTTTGGTCTCTACGAAGACACCACCGCATGTTTTGCACTTAAACCGCTGTTTGCCGTTTTTGTCGTGCCCGTATTTAACTATGTTGGCTGTGTCTCTCTTGCTGTAGTCATTGCAATTTTCGTTCGAGCAAAATTCGTATCCACTTCAAAAAGTATGGTCAAATGCAAGATTAATGTAGACACAGATTTCAGAGCACTATGATCAATTACTATTAAATTTGAAGGGGATACCAAAATTTATTTTTCAGGTTTATTTTGGATTTGTTTTTTGCCATTGTTGATAAATATGCACTTTATCTATATATCAACTGCGTTGCAGGACCTGACCACAATTACACACAAATAGTACATAAACTTGACTATAAATAGTAAAGATTAAATACTTATGTAGCATATTCGATGATTAAGGTTTGTCACAGTAGAATAACCTGATAATAACATTATAAAGGAGAATCAACATGAAAGAACAACAATCACTCAACCTTAATGAAAGTAAAGAACTTGGGAAATTGGAAATGACAAAAGAAGTTGTATATACACTAAATGGTATGGGGCTATTAGCTTTTTTTGCGTTTGGATTTTTTTTCACGTCACTGTATACACTATTTACCGGGAACATTGGCTTTAATTACACGGGCGGAACAATTCTTATTTCAGTAGCTCTCTTCATTGGTACATTCGTACTGCACGAACTCATCCATGGCGTATTTATGTCAAAATACGGTGGCAAGCCGAGTTATGGTGCCGGTATTGCACATTATGTTCTCCCCTATTTTTACGCCACTACAAAAACTATTTTTACACGCAACCAGTTCATAGTGATCGCTATTGCGCCGTTGGTTGTGATCTCCCTGGTTGTTATCGGGATCATGGCTGCTTTCCCATCGATTGCGCACTGGATGATCATACCGTTTGTAATAAATGGTTCCGGAGCAATAGGCGATCTGTGGGTGACACGTAACATACTGAGATATCCAAAACATGTATTGCTGGAAGATCAAAAAACCGGGGTGATAATTTATGGAAAAGAAACTGATAAACCCATGGATATGTCTACAACCGGATTTGGCTCAGGATTTGCTAAAGTATTCATGCTCAGTATTGTTGCAACGGGATTTCTAATGACCATAGCGCCAATGATTCTGCATACTTTAGGAGTTGAATCATTTATAATCGGACCCACGAATAGTATTTTCACGATTTATGAATATCATAGCATAGGAGAAGGTTTCGGTTTCAGTTTCTTCCCCACGTCAATATTAGCCATAAGTGTGATTGTCGGGTTGGTTTACGGGATTATCAATGCAGGTAGGCCGGGAAAGCATGTTATGACGGGATAGTGATATCGGACCTTTGATTGTAAAAAATTCGAAAGTAAGATAAAGACAGGAAAGCCGGCCATGAATCACTGCAAAAAGTAGCAAAAATAACATGAAGGTAATTTAGTTACAATTGAGGAGAGATGTTAAAATGATAAGAGATAATAAATTGGAGCAAGAAAACAGAATAACCAAATGGATTTACCATACTATTCCCTTTGCAGTGTTATTTCTGTTATGGGAAGTACTGGCAAGAGTGATCCACCAGCCCTACATCCTTCCCCCGTTCTCTGCTGTTGCTGCCTCTGCACTTTCGCTGTCTTTAGCTGATGACCTCGCAATAACATTTGGATTCTCCCTACTGGGGCTGTTTATAACATTATTGACAGGTCTGCCGTTGGGATTGTTCATCCAGAGGTCAAATAAGGCAAAATGGGCACTTGAACCCTTTATCTGGTTCCTCTTATTTGCAATCGGAATCGGAACCACTCGTCTCGCACCCATCTTGATCTTGATGTTTGGTCTTACACAACTTACTGCCCTCATACATTCGATCATTGTACCCATACTTGTAGTTGCAATCATATCCGGTTATGGCTCCACGCATTTAGCCATACGACTGGGATTCCTGGCGTACCTGTCTTTTTGGTTTATGGGTGAGATGATATTTAGAACAGCTATTGTGGGAATGGGAAACCAGTTCTCAATGTTCTATGATCTGCATAATGTTGAGATGATGTATGCAATCATGCTACTTATGGGATTTTCGGGTCTTTTCATTGACAGGGTGCTTTTAAAGTACACCGAAAATTTGATTAGGAAAAAAGGATGGGGTGGAGAAAATGCATTTGGGAATCAGCAATAAGAGAAGAATATCCAGGTCATATGGGGTGAAGGAAAATGCATCCCTTATCTACGATATATAAATGATTAATTATACCAAGGTATAATTATTCAGTCACTTATGTGTCGATAAATCGGAAAACTTAAATAGTTCAAGATTGATCTTATCAATAAAAATCACTGAAATTAGTAGTAATTAGATTGGAAGGGAGGATCAGAATGAATAACTCAACTGAAAAAGAAATGCGATGGAAACCAATTTTACTTGTAGGTATAGGAATTCTGCTAGTTATTGCTGTAATGTTTACCGCAATACTTTGGCTTAACTCTTCTACAAGCCTGTTATTTTTCTTCGGGGCTCAGGAAGACGCAACCACCTCTACATCAATTTACATCGAATCCATTGCTGAAAATATAACAATTTATATTCCGGTTTTGCTTGATGAAAACAAGACTGTACTGAAAATGTATGAAACCCCTGAAATTACAGGTAACATATCAACCGCTATCATCGATACACAATATGGACAAGCTCTCAAGATAAGTGGATCGGGGTCGGGAGATTATTTGTTTAACTGGAACGAAATCCCAGGGAAAGATACTGATCGCTTTGTAAAGTGGCTGGAGGTTATAGGAGATGTATGGCCAGGAGAAAAACTGGACATAAATAAAACCGATGATGGTAGAACTATAACCGTCTCTGGAAGAAGTACAAGGATATACCAGCTTAATGAGAAGGGAGTATTGAAGTTTTATTGTGTCGAGGACATTGACATGGATGGGATGTCTGAAATTTATTTGTTTAACTGGAATGAAGTCCCGGGGAAAGATACTGATCTTTTTGTAATGTGGCTGGAGGGTGAAGGACATGTACAGCCAGGGGAAAAACTGGACATAAGCAAAACCGATGATGGTAGAACTATAACAGTCTCTGGAAGAGGTACATGGACATACTGGCTTAAGGATAAGGGAATGTTGGAGTTTCATGGTGTCAACAAAAATTTTATGCGTGAGACGTTTGGACAAGGTCTGTTTTTTACAAAAGAAGAAAATGGCCAGTTGAACATATATTCAGGAAATAATAATAAAATTAGTATTATTGAGAAGCATGGAATACTCAAAGAAGACACACAAACATCTGATGAGTTTCTAAAGGGGTTCACAATCAGCATGAGTAACTACACATCCCCTGAGCCTTTCATTCAACAATCTGATAGCGAACTCCGTAAGATTGGTGTATGGGTGTATTCGGATAGTGAAGTCGAAAAATTTAGTTTTCGTTATTCACTTGACCCCGGAAATCGCAGACAACGGGAAGTAACATCTATACAGACCGAGGGGCGGGTACATCTGAGGAAAGGGTGGCAGGTAGTGAACCTTTCGTCAGTAACAATGTGCTGGGACTGAAATCGGTATTTTAAAAAAAAAATCATGGAATTGAAAAATATCCTTGACCATAAGTGGGATTAGAATGACTCAACTGGAAGAAAAAGTGCGGGTGATAGATAAATGGCACTAAAGAAAGTAATAATGATCTTTGCAGTCATGCTGAGCGTCCTGGTACTTACGGACACAGGATATGCAAGGGCTTCTCCACCTGCTGAGGAATGGAACCGGACCTATGAAGTTAGCGGCATAACCAGTGTTAAGAGTTTCCAGCATACAGCAGACACTGGCTACATAATTGCTGGAAATACGAGATTAAATGCCTTTGTGTTAAAGACCGGTCCAACAGGGTCAGAGCAATGGAATAGAACATTTCGCGGGACATTCAGTGATAACCGTGCCGTATCTGTCCTGCAAACCTCTGATGGAGGTTACTTAATAGCAGGGAGCACCGGTACCTACAGGGATAACTCTCCCGATATCTGGCTGGTAAAGGTGAGTCCACAGGGACAGGAGCAGTGGAACCGGACCCTGGGAGGAACCGGTTATGAGGTAATGGTGTTTGTCCAGCAGACTGCAGATGAGGGTTACAATATCATCGGAAATACGGATTCGTACGGTGCAGGTTCTTTCGATATCTGGTTTGTGAAAATAGACTCGAATGGGAATATGCAATGGAATAACACTTTCGGAGGGACAGGGCAAGATTGGGCATACTCAGTCAGCCAGGTTCCAGGCGGTTATATCATAGCAGGCATGACAGAATCATACGGTGCCGGATACTCGGACTTCTGGCTGGTGAAAACTGACACAAAGGGAGAAGAACAGTGGAATAACACCTATGGTGGATATTACCTAGATGGGGCAGACTCGATAGAGCAAACCCGTGATGGCGGCTACATAATTGCAGGAATGACTCAATCGTTCGGTGCCGGCCACAATGATTTTATGCTTGTGAAAACTGATTCAAATGGAAAAGAGCAATGGTACAGGACTTTTGGAGGAGTAAGCCATGAATTCCATCCCTCTGTCCGGCTAAGTCCAGACGGCGGTTATATTCTCGGTGGAAGGACATTTTCATTTGATGATGACTACTGGCTCATAAAAACCAATGAAGACGGAAATGTGCAGTGGGACCGGACATTTAAAGGCTGTGGACTGGACTCTTTCCAGCAGACATCTGATGGCGGTTACATCATTAAGGGTGATTTTTATGAACCTCATAAAACATGGTTGGTTCAAAAGACGTTAATAAAAACTGATTCAAATGGAAATGAGCAGTGGGACATAAGAATAGAAGGGGATGAATTGAACTCTGTTTTGCTAACAGATGATGGTGGCTACATACTTGCAGGGACTAAATACTCAAAACTCCTGCTGGTAAAGTTAATGGCAGAACGACCGGCTCCTACGGCACAATTCACATACGACCCTGGATATCCCGGTGCAAACCAGACCATAACTTTTGATGCATCTACAAGCCATGAGCCGTATGGGAACATAACCTATTACCAGTGGGACCTGGGGGACGGGAGTTACGTAAACACCACTCAAAGAACAGTTACGCATTCCTATGATGAGAGTGGCAATTACAACGTGGGTTTAACAGTGACAGGCAGTAATGATGATATGAGTTCAATCACCCGGGAAATCACTGTCCAGCGATCGGCACCCCCTATTATGAGATGGGACAAGACCTTTGGAGTGCAGGGTGATGACAATGCATACTCATTGGCGCATACATCTGATGGCGGTTACATACTTGCAGGCACGACAGGTGGCGATTGCTGGCTGGTGAAAACTGATGCCGAAGGAGTAGAGCAGTGGAACCGGACTATCGGAGGCAATGAATTTACTGAAGCGTACTCTGCCATACAGACATCTGACGGCGGCTATATACTTGCAGGTAGTACAAGCCATAAAGCTTGGTTAGTCAAGACAGATGCAAATGGTAATGAGCAGTGGCAAAGGACCATCGGAGGCAATGAATTTTCTGAAGCATACTCTGCCATACAGACATCTGATGGCGGTTACATAATTGCAGGCAGTGCAAGTTCGAATGGTTCCGATAACGTAGATTTCCTGCTGGTGAAAACTGATGCCGAAGGAATCGAACAGTGGAACAGGACATTTGGAGGGGACAGCAGCGATTGGCTGTACTCTTTCCAGCAGACCTTTGATGGTGGTTATATTCTCGGTGGAGCTACCCGTTCATTCGGAACCGGTTCATCCGATTTCTGGCTTGTGAAAACTGACAATAATGGAATAGAACTCTGGAACAGGACATTCGGAGGTGTTGATAATGACAGGGCATATTCTGTCCAACAGACCTCTGATGGCGGCTTTATCCTGGCAGGTGTTACACGTTCACTGCATTGGTACGATTGCTGGCTGGTAAAGACAGATAATGAAGGAGTGGAGATGTGGAACAGGACGATTGGACCTAATGAGGATAACAGTCCTAATTCTATCCTGCAAAGCCCTGACGGCGGTTATATTATCGCAGGTAAGACCGGGTCTGTGAATTATGGGTCCTATGATATGTGGCTGGTCAGTACCGACCCTGACGGATATGTGCAGTGGGAGATGACCTTTGGCGGGACTGGTCAAGATGATGTGGCCAGGTCTGTTCTACTGGCTCCTGACGGCGGCCTGGTTGTGGCAGGGGATAAGGATTGGTTCACTGAACAGGGTACCGATTTCTGGTTGATAAAGCTTGGCGGGATTCCTGCTGAACCTGAAGGTGGG
>Ga0255429_1028_pt1 | contig 29515 bp, 24 predicted proteins | sample ANMaggSeSYBR02H9_FD_182636 | JGI IMG/M metagenome (GOLD analysis project Ga0255429, IMG submission 182636) | Sediment cell enrichment communities from methane seep in Santa Monica Basin, California, United Staets - ANME aggregate JGI... | ecosystem: Environmental > Aquatic > Marine > Cold seeps >... | reverse complement strand
GAAAGAAGTGATGAATAATCTTAATGCAATATATAAGCTTCCGTCGATATTTGGCGAAAATGAATCAGTATTGAAGACTAAATTTTTTTTGCGCCAAATTTCAAATACGGGTTGGTGGTTGTGGAATAGAGTTCCAAAATCCGGCGAAGATATTGAAGATCACTTAAAATATAATCTTTATAATTCATCGATACAATTAAATTCTCCAGTAGGGGACGAAAAAGTTATTATGCATTACTATGTTGGATTATTAAAAGATAAGATATTATTTGAAGATTCATCCAAAAAGCCGGAGTGGTCATTCAACTTTCTTCAGGTTAATTGTGGGATATTGGGCGGAGAAAATAGTGAACTTGCCGAGGCCATAGAGAGGCTTTTTGGAAAATCCGGAAGTAATAAAACAACCATGCCCGGTCTTTTCCAGACATGTTCCTACATGGGGGGGACTCTTTTTCTTGATGAAATTGCCGATGCGCCTGTGCGCGTTCAGGACAATCTTTTAAGACCACTTGAAGAGGGCAAGGTCAGTCGTCCGGGTTGGGAAACATTTGATGAAAAAGTGGATAACATCAGGATAGTCGGAGCTACTTTTAAGGAGTTGTCTACACTTGCCCAGCAATATCAGGATACGCTTTTTTCCGAGAAGATAAAAGGATTCAGACCGGACTTATTAACACGACTGACACGCAACCCCCCTGTGTATGTAACTCCTATCTGCAATTATTTTGTGCCCACAGAACCCATAGACGATGATTTCCCCAGTCAATTTGCATTTGTATTAAACAACTCATGGTTAGTATCTTCTGAATTCTGGCGTAAAGTTTATGATATGGTATCCAAACAAATAGACGAGCATTGCCCAAAAGCGAAGCCCCATATCTCCGACAAACATAAAACCCGACGTAATTTTGCTTCAAAAATCACAATGCGTTTGTTTAAAGAAGTTGGTAAAATCGCCCAATTAAAAAATAGCACTGAAAATAAGATAGAAATAGATGCTCAACACAACAGAGCTTTGGATTATCTTCGCAGGATGCTGTATTATTTGCTTGTGGAAACAAGTTGAGGGTATTGCCATGGTCGTTAAAGAAGATACCCTTATTAATAAGATATCTATTCATTATAAAGAGAATAGATTATTAGAGTGTCGCAATATCAGTCTGCATCCCGGCACTGTGAGTGCTTTGGTCGGTTCAAGCGGCAGCGGCAAAACACTTACCGCCCTAGCGCTGTTAAACCTTATCCCCTTTGCAGCACCTGGTTTAAAGGCCGAAGCAGACATTACTTTTCCGAAGCCCTCCAATGGTTTTAGATTGTCATATGTCCCTCAGGGTACGGGATTTCATCTGCAGCCTACAGTATCCATTCGTGCGCAGATCCGAAATCTGGTTTGTGGCAAAGGCGGACTTAGCCCTGAAACCTATTCAGAGAAAGAGGCTTTCCAACTATTGCGACGAATGCGTTTTCGTAATCCTGAAAAACTTATAACATTCAGCCCAATGGAACTTTCAGGAGGCATGTTGCAGCGTGTTTTGTTAGCAATTGCTTTTTTAAGACGTCCTCATTTAATGATTCTGGATGAACCGACGACTGCATTGGACAGCTATGCCAGAACAAGTGTTTATCGAGAAATTTTAAATTGTGTGAAACAATATAACACGACAGTATTAATACTTACTCACAACAATAGAGATATCGCTGTTCTGGCAGACCGAGTATATGTCATTAATAATGGAAAAGTGACCCCTGGGCCGGAACCTAAAACATTTTCACATAATACATTTACAGGTCACAAACGGGAGGAACAACCATCTATTCGTGAAAGCAAATGGAAGATTACGGATTTAACCGTTTCCTTGTCTTCAAAAAGAAAATCCTTTGGCCCATCTTTTTTTGGAAATAAAACAAATCGGAAACCGTTTTGTATAGAGCCTTTTTCTATTCAATTAAACACTTCAGATTGCCTGGGCATCATTGGTGAGTCCGGGTGCGGCAAAACCACATTGTTGCGTGCCATGGCTTGCCTTATAAAAATTAACGGCGGGCAAATTTTATTAGACGCTGAAGATCTAACACAAAAGTCCCAAAAGGATTTACGGGGATTGCGAAAATATTTCCAAGTTGTTTTTCAAGATTCTTCAAAGAGTTTAAATCCATTATTCACAGTGGGAGATATACTTCGAGAGCCCTTTATTATTCACAAAGAAAAAGTGCCGGATGAAAATACATTAAAAGATGTATTGTCTCGTGTTGCTCTTCCTAAAAGCATATTGTACCGACAAGTCACCGAATTGAGTTTCGGCCAGCGGCAGCGCCTGGCCTTGCTTCGCGCCTTATACTGCTTTCCCCACCTTAAAGTGCTGATGATTGATGAACCTTTTTCTGGTCTTGATGCAGAAGCGGCCCGTGCTGTAATCGCTTTTTGGCGTAAAAAAGCTGATCATCTTATCACAATTATGGCATCCCATGAAATTGAGTGGATTCAAGCTCTTTCAAATAAAGTTCATGTTATAAAAGATGGCAACCATATTGAGACTTTTAATGCTTTTCAAAAAGACACTATTTCAGAATATACGCAGGTATTTTGGAAAGCCGGTTTGGTTGCTGATCGTGAATTCTTAATAAAATTTCATGATGTCAAAAAACCATAGGGGGTCGGCAAAGGGGGACGGGGTTGAATTTAAAGTAAAAAGGGGTCAGGTCTACGTTTGACCCTTACTAATGCTATCCTGTTATAAATTTCGCATCCCTTTGTTGTTTTCGGGAAAGAAGAGGGGAAATATCCTTTAGTTTTGCAGTTTCTTCTCGTGTTTGTATGGTCTGTCAATGTCAGAAAACAGGCAAAATTTGATAGTCTCTACAAAACAGTGCGGATCCATAATTTCAACAAGTTACATATTGTGGCTACTGGTAGCACATAGCGAAAAATTAGGTGTTTACAAAGTACAACAGGGACGATATTATCAAAACCACTGTTTTGTTGGGACTATCCTGTTTTGTTGGGACTATCTGAATTTAAATTCATCCTTTATTTTTCTGCTTGACATTGATTTAATAGCCATTTTAAGTAATTTTAATGGATCGGAGATGTATTTTTCACCCTTCGTCCCAGTTCCTTATCACTCACTTCAGGAATTTGCCACTACCGGAGGTATTCGCTAATGGAAACAGCCAGAGCATATGAAGAGGTTGTAAATTTTATTGCTACACAAACAGCTCGCAACTCATTGTTAGCCTTTCACCCCTCAGAACAAGCAAAAGAACGGGTGATGGAATTGATTCAGAAAGAAAAGGAAAGCGGATTGGCAACAGATGAAAAATCCGAACTGGATCATTACATGCAGCTTGAACATCTCATGAGATTGGCAAAGGCACGTGCAAAACAATATGGTACAGACTAAATGACGTTATTATTGAGCCTCTTACCGGCATCGGTGAGGTAACCGTTCGCCTTTTTGTTTTCAACAACTCGGAACGACTTCTTGAACGAGAAGCTCTCGTCTCTATCGGGGCATATCCAGCTCCAAGCTCAACAAAACAAAAACATTAACAGCACGGTACATGGCCAACAAGGCGGCAGGTGCTTTCATGATAACCTTTTATTGGACTTTTACGTTAGGCAACATATTTTCCGTAAAGCGAATTTCGGCCTTAAGAGGCTTGAAAACACAGCCTTTCCAGGTTCAAAATTTTGCTGGTGCCGGCAACTGTTGTGCCGTAAACATATAGGGGCTTCTGGTATTTTTTTGAGAGAGAAATCAACTGAGACAGGCTGTCATTTACTACTGTTGAGCCTGTCGCCAAAATAACATCACAGGTTTTAAAAAGCTCTTCTGCCATTTTCCTGCCATCCCAGATAAGCACTTCATATTTTATTTTATTAATATTGTCTTTATCCATGTCCGTTACCTTGACGTTTTGGGCAGCTAAGTTTTTGGAAAAATTATCTATTATAGCCGGCTGGAATCCAACAATTCCAACCTTCACGTCAGCACTGTATTTATCAATGATTGTCCTTGCTATCTCCCTGGCGCATAATTCAGGTTCCTTGTTTTTGCAGTGAATAGTCTTGTCGGCTGCGTCCACGTATCGCATTACAGCGTTGAGCGTAGCAATAAAAAGGGCTCGATCATTGTTATCTGTTAATTTTAATTCAAGTATTTTTTTGAGCTTACCCTTGAAATTCCCTGGGGCATCTGTGAATGCCTGTCCCAAGGCATTCTTGAAATCCGCCTGGATTAAGAATTCCTTGCCTTGAAGCAAAGGAAAATCCTTTCTTTCTGTTTCACCTATAGCCTCTTCAGATGTCAGTATCTTAGCTGTAATGTTGACCTTACTTTCCAGAAGACCATTCTCATCAGCTAAATCAATTAGGGCAGTTTTTAGTTTTGCATACATTTTTCTTTCACCTTTAGCTTTGAGCCTTGAGTTATACTATATTGGCAATAGGGCCTTCATGGATTACCGGTTCGATGCCAAGCTCTTTTAGCTTTGAGGCAGGAACTTCACCTATCTGTGTCACATAGATCTTGCTGCAGTCTTTGAGCAGGGCTGCTATCCGACCAAATTTTTCAGCGTCAAAGGAGTGATCCGGGTCTCCTACCGAAAGGGACTCGGTCTGCCGTTCTTCCACAAAGGTGATTTTATCGTTACAGTCATAGATCAAAAACCGTTTGGCCATGCCAAAGTGGTTGTTTACGTTCGCTCCATCTGTTGAAACTATAGCTATTCTTAAGCCCGCCATTTTTAACTCCTTTCTTGCTTTTTACTGCGTTGTATAGACTTTCAGATAGTTAATTTCACAAGGCCAGAAGGAGGAAGGCGTATTAGTTATACGTCAACGACTGATAACACAGTGAAATTATTTATCTGAAAGTCTATAGACCATTTTGTACTTCCAATGCCTCTAACACGGAGCACATTACCTGATTGATATTTGTGAAACGCTGATTATCTGACAATATTTCACTTTCAGTCTGGACATATTGAGATTTGTCCAGTTCATTCCGGCAGTTGTTTATAAGCGCTTTTGCTGACTGTAATGTAGTTTCAAGGTGAAATTGAAAACCTACTATACGATTGTTTATTATAAAACCTTGATTTTGGCACGCTTCACTTGCAGCTATTGCCTTTGCTCCCTGTGGCATATCAAAGGTATCACTATGCCAGTGAAATGCTTCCATTTGATCAGGAATTACTTCTGACAGGACTGTGCCATCTACTTCAGGTGATCGACTAATATTAAACCAGCCTATTTCCCGATGCTTATTCTGACATACTTTTGCCCCTTGTGCGTCCGCAATGAGTTGTGCGCCAAGACATATACCAAGAACAATTTTATTGGATTCAATGGCTTGTTTTATGAAAAGCTTTTCAGCGTTTAACCACGGGTGTTTTGCTTCATCATAGATGCCCATTGGTCCACCCATGACTATTAGCCAGTCAATTTTTTTTACCAGGGGTATTTGTTGGCCTTTGTATAAATGTGTAGCCGTTAATTCATGTCCCTTTTCCCTCAATATCGGCTCAATACTACTCAAGTCTTCAAAAGGTACGTGTTGTAAGTAGTGAATTCTCATTTGCCTGCCTTTCTGATCAGGGCAAACGCATTTGGAAAAATAAAATCAGTTTAAAAGGGAGGGGCTTAAAGGTTTTTTTTCCAGACGATATCTTTTTCAGTTTGCAGGATATATCGCCGTGACCCGATATTTATGATTTGATGCACAGATTATCTCATTTTTTAAAATACTTACGCAAAATCATGAAATATCGGGTCACCCCATACAGTATAGGTTGATATCGGCTGGAGAAAAAAATTTTAAGCCCCGTACTGGCTCCAAAGGTAACATTATTTCCAAATGTGTTTACCCTGCCTTTCTAATGCTTATCAGCTCAATAGATATGCCTCAGCAGCCCCGCCGTCTTCCAGAGCATCCAAAATTTCATCGATTATATCTTCGCTTTCAACATTCCCATACCAAAAATTTTCCGGATAAATAACCATTACAGGCCCGTTGTCGCACTGTTTCATGCAGCCTGTGCTTGTAAGCAGAGCGTCCATTCCCCTGTCTAATATTTCGTTTTCTATGTAAGGTATGAAATCCGTAGAACCTTTTTTGTTACACTTACCCTTAATTTCCCCGGATGCCCTGAAACTTGAACAGACAAAAATATGATGTTTTGGTTTTTCCATTATGATTTCTCCTTGATATTTTGATATATAAATTCATCAGGGCAGACACACAGGTCTGCCCCTACAGATGTTCCAATATTTTTGATAACGCCAATGTAGGGGCGAACCTGTGTGTCTGCCCAATTGTCTGTGTTTTACATGTAACCCATATTACATACACCCCATGCCGGCTCCTGTACACTTCCTGTTGCATGCATCCACATCGCGTTTAATCATATAATTCATGCTGTGGCCTTCAAAAACTGCCTCTACAGCCTCTTCGATCAGCCCGTCGAGCTCAAGAATATCTATTTTTTTTGATAAAACCTGCCTCGGATTATTACCTGTGCCATTTGTAAGAAGCGCCCGGCAGTCATGTAAGATTTTGGCGAGATCCTCCCATCGCTTCATACCTCCGCCAGGCTCAGGGGTTTTTCGGGATTCGATAAATGTTACGCTCCCGTTCTCTTTTCCGTAGATAAAAAGCTCGCGCGCCTTTCCGAGTTTCTGGTTCACAAGAGAGCCTTCCATGCTGGCAACCGCAACATACGGGCGGATCTCATCATAGATTTCCGGCATCTCGGAACATTCCTTGAGTTTTTCCATTATTTCCTTGTTATTCTCCCTGCCCAGGATTCCCACGGCATCGGCCCGGCACCTTACGCAGTGATACATCTGAGGGATATGTCGAGCCGCTTTTTTTCTGATCTTTTTCACGGTCTCTTTAGAAGGCTCCGGCATATGGGCAAAGGTTGCACCTTTGTTAGGATAAAATGGTATGCAGTTTAAGATATCAACACCAAGCTCGGACATTTTTTTTGCAATATCTTCGATATGATCTTCATTTATTCCCGGCAGTATGATTGTATTTACCTTTGTCCTTATACCTCTTTTTTTCAGCTTTTTTATAGCTTCTATCTGCTTTTCAAAGAGAATATTTATTCCGGACTCAGGGCTTAAAACCCTTTTTCCGTAACGAATAAAAGAATAGATCTGAGCGCCTATTTTCGGATCGACTGCGTTTAAGGTGACGGTCACATGGCTCACATTAATCTCCGCCAGTTCATCGATATACGGACCAAGGCCAAGACCGTTTGTGGCAAGGCACAGTATGATTTCCGGATATTTTTTTCTGACAAGGCGCAAGGTCTCCATGGTTTCTTCAGGGTTTGCAAAAGGATCCCCAGGGCCCGCAATTGCTACAACTGATATGTTTTTTGTTTTTTTAAAAATAAAATCAAGATAGGACATTGCCTGTCTCGGAGTCAGAACTGCGCTTGTTACGCCCGGTCTGCTTTCATTTACACAGTCGTATTTTCTGTCGCAGTATTTGCATTGAATATTGCACCTGGGAGCTACCGGTAGATGCACCCTTCCATAAATGCCTTTCATTTTAGCGTTAAAACAGGGATGGTTTGCCAAGTCCATTGTTATCTCCTTTCTGTTTGGGTGCAACACAAAAAGGTTGCACTGATCAGGTGTAACCGTTCAGCCTCTTTATGCGCTGATTTAATATCGAATATCGAACAAGGAATGTCGAATTATGAAGTTTTAACTGCGATAAAAGTTTTGCTGTCCGAATAATTCATACAGCACAGCCAATTAAACGCTCATTAAAATCAAATTTCGCTACATGTCCTTCGACATTCATTATTCCTTGTTCGACATTCGACATTCTTTTTTGTTTTACATATATGTATACCCGACAGGTGAAGTGTCCTGCCTTGTTGTTATAATTGTATTTGATATAATATCAAAGAGCTGTTGCGCGCCCCTGTAACCTACATGGATAATTCTGGCGCCGCCGAGCCTGTCATGGATGGGAAACCCCACCCTGATCAAAGGCTTTTTCATCTCCCGCGCAATTCTGTATCCCTTGCTGTTTCCTATAAAAAAATCCGGGTTGATTTTTTTTGCCTCCTCGCCGATTTCTACAAAATCAGCCCCCTCAATTATCCTGATTCCGATATTTTCCGCATCGGGTATGATATCCAGGATTTTTTGTCTTAACAGTCCGCTTTCCCCGCCTGAAGCGCAGATAATCGGGATTATACCGACTTCCGACAAGAATGAGGCGAGTCCGGTGACAAGGTCTTCTTCGCCGTAAACAACGGCGCGTGCATCAAAAACGTATTTATGTCCGTCCGCATAGGCGTCGATGAGTCTTCCTCTTTCCTGAATATATTTTTCCGGCACAGGTTTTCCTGTAATGGTTTCAAGGGCTTTTAAGAAAGCATCGGTTTCGTTTATACCTATGGGAATGCCGAGGCTATGGCAGGGAACATTAAACTGGCTTTCAAGCATCTTGCCGGCGCTTTCCTCTCCAGCCAATATTTTTCCAAATTCTATGCTTGCAACAGCGTCTCCCATGGAAGCGATCTTTTCTATTTTTGTTCCGCCTTCCGGTATCTCCTGATATTCAGTCCATAAGGGGCCGTCGAAGGTTTCTGAATAATCGGGGAGTATCACATAGTCTGTCGAAAAATCGGATACTATTTCTTTAAGATGCCGTAAATCAGCAGGTGACAACATCCCGGGAAAGATATTTATTTGTTTTGTACTAATCTTTTTTTTCACGGCAATGGAATCTACAACAGCCCTCACCGCGCCGTGGAACCCGTCTATGTGGGTTCCCGAAAAACTTGGTGTTGATACGGAAACTATCTCGGGAAAATTCTCACCGAATTTTTCTTTGTTATACTCTCTGAGGATCATGGGCACGTCTTCTCCTATGGTTTCACTCAGGCAAGTTGTAGCTATGCCTATGAGTTCGGGATTGTACTGCTTGATTATGTTTTCAACGGCGAGTTTTAAATTTGCGCCCCCTCCGAATACGGCTGTTTCTTCAGTAAAATTTGAGCATGCAATATCTACAGGTTCATTGAAATGGCTGATCAGATATCTTCTGATATAAGTAGAACAACCTTGTGAACCGTGAAGCAGTGGAATCGATCTTTCGATCCCCCTGAAAACAAAGGATGCTCCAAGAGGGCTGCACAGTTTGCATGCATTGCTCGTGGCCTTGTATTTGATCTTTTCCTGAGTTTTCATTTCATCATCTCCGCGTTATGTTTTTTCGGGGCAAATTGCCACACAGGGCTTAAAACTGAAGAATAGACCTCTTTTGCGAGATTGATCATTCCGCTGTAACCAGCTAAAGAAATTTTTCTTTCATGGTTGTGGTCACAGAATCCAATCCCCAGCTTGTATGCAATAGGCCTTTCCTTTACCCCTCCCACAAATAGGTCCGCGCTTTTTTCGATGCAGTATTTTGAAAGCTCAAGCGGATTAGCATCGTCTAATATCACGGTGCCCTCGTCGCACATGTTCCTCAAGACTTCATAATCATCTTTATTTCCGGTCTGAGAACCGGCAAGGACAACATCAATACCAAGAGATCTCAATGCTTTTATCATGGAAAAGGCTTTAAAGGCGCCTCCCACGTAAATGGCCGCTTTTTTTCCTGAAAGCGCTTTTTTATATCTCACAAGGTCAGGATAGATCGCATCTATCTCATTTTTCACAATCTCTTTTGTTTTTTTCATGATCCCGATGTTATCCTTAAAATGCGCTGCAACATCATAAAGGGCCTTTGACATGTCCTCGATTCCGAAATATGAAACACGGATATATGGAATACCGTATTTTTCCTCCATTATTTGAGCAAGCCTCAATATAGAACCTGAGCATTGAACCACATTCAACGAAGCCCCGTGGGAACGCTTTATATTTTCCACCCTCCCGTCACCGGTAAAGACCGAAACAACTTCGATGCCCATGTTTTCGTAATACTCTTTAATAGTCCATGCCTCTCCGGCTATATTGAATTCACCCATTATATTAATGGCGTATTTTCCTATATTCTCAATAGATCCTGTGCCGACCAGCATGGATAAGGATTCACAGGCAGCCTTGTATCCGTCCTTTTTAGTTCCCTTGAATCCTTCAGAATGAACCGGAAGAACCGGAATCCCCTTTTCTTCAGTTACACGTTTGCAAACAGAATCAACATCGTCTCCGATAATACCTATGATGCAGGTGCAATAAACAAAGGCTGCATTGGGACGATAAGTATCTATAAGCTGTACAAGCGAAGCGTATAATTTTTTCTCACCCCCGAAGATAATATCCCTCTCCCTGAGATCGGTTGAAAAACTCATCCTGTGCAGCTCCGGCCCTGAGGAAAGCGCTCCTCTTATATCCCAGGTATATGAAGCGCATCCTATGGGCCCGTGTATCAGGTGAAGGGCGTCGGCAATAGGGTACAGAACCACCCTGGAACCACAAAAAACACATGCCCTCTGGCTCACGGAACCGGCGAGGCTCTTTGTATCGCAGGTAAGATCAAAGACTCCTTCACCTTTGTGATATATCTGTTTTTCTCTTTCCTTTAAAATCGGTATATTAGTCATAGATCATCCCCGGCTTGAACGCAGGTTTTTTTAAATTTACAATAGCCTTCACTAACCCTGAACCTCTGAACTCTGAACCCTGAACCTTTACAGGTTTACATCACCAGATCAAATGCAATTTCAGAAGAATCCCTGTCTATACGGTTCATCAGAGCGTCGAGAATTTTTTCCAGAAAACGCATTGCCCCGCGGTAGCACACCATAGGAAAATAACTGTGGCCTATCCTGTCTAAAATAGGGAAACCATACCGGATAAAAGGTATATCCTCATCTCTGGCTATGTACTTTACATAGGTATTTCCTATAAGAAGGTCCACGGGCTCATTTTTTACCCATTGATGAAAGAGATACATATCTCCCCCGCTTTTTACGTTTACATCATGGGGCATTTCTTCTGTAAGGCTCAGTATCTTTTTTTCAAACTTCTTGTCTTTTGTTCCAGTAAGTATGTGAATCGGCATCATATCTATAGAAACAAGGAATTCGGTTAATGCAATAAGCTGATCAGGGTCGCCCACAAGCGCCACTTTTTTGTGATAAAAATACGCCTGCATATCGGTCACGATATCTACCAGTTGTCCCCTTTCGATGTTTATGGACTCGGGAACATTGACGCCTGCCATTTTTCTTAATGTATCCACAAACCTGTCTGTTGCCTTGATCCCTACAGGAAGATCAAGAATCTTGCAGGGCACCTTGCACTTTGAATCCAAAGCCCTGGCGGCCGGTCCTGAGGCCAGCTCACCGAGGGCCACGGTTCCGCTGCTGCTTCCTGTGCTTATTAATTCATCAATGGTAACACCGCCTTTTGGGTACATTTCGAATTTGCCGGTTTGAGGGCTGTTTAAAACATTGTCTGTATCCGGGAACATGATGAAATCTATACCAAGTTCTCCCGCAATTCTTTTGATTTCCTTCATATCGGACGGTTCCACCCATCCGGGAATTATATTTATCCGATTTTCTTTATGACCGTTTTGTTTTGCAAAATAATCGACCATAGCCTTTGTCATGTTCGCAAAACCTGTAACATGAGTGCCCACATAGCTCGGAGTGCTTGCATGCAAAACATGTTTTCCTTCCGGAATCTTCCCGTCTGTCTTTGCTTTTCCGAATATCTGCGGGACATCGTCACCGATTGTTTCTGATAAGCATGTGGTATGAACGGCAATGACATCAGGATCATAGATGGTAAATATATTGTCCATCGCCTGCAGGAGATTCGCCTGGCCTCCGAATACTGATGCGCCTTCGGTAAATGAGCTTGTTGCAGCCATTACAGGCTCTTTATAATGCCTGGTAAGGGTGCTCCGATGATATGCATAACACCCCTGGGAGCCGTGGCTGTGTGGAAGACAGCCATGAATTCCCAGGGACGCATACATGGCTCCTATGGGCTGGCAGGTCTTTGCAGGATTAACGATCAAAGATTTTCGTTCAACGATTTCTTTTGATGTGTGTCTTAGTAACATTTGGAAATTCCTTTTTTTAATGTAGGGGCAAACCCTTGTGGTTGCCCTATTATTTTTTTGTCCATTTGGTTGTTGTCATTTATCGACAGGGCAGGCACATAGATTTGGGCAGGCACATAGGCCTGCCCCTACTATTCATATGTATACCTGGCGGCCAGTTCAGGGCTCTTTTCCCAGGGCGCCTTGATATGATCCCAGACCTTGCTGTTCACCATCCGGTCGATTTCGTGGTAAAAATTAATGGCGCCCCTGTAAGCTGCATAAGGTCCGCCGTTATCATAACTGTGGAGCTGTTTCATAGGGATACCGTGTTTCTGCACAGTATATTTTTCTTTTATGCCTGCGCAGAATACTGCCGGCTTGTAGGTTTTAAGCAGGCTTTCAGTTTCGTACTGGCTTATGTCGTCTATGACTATGGTTCCGCTTGGCATGTCGGTCATCATTCCTTCATAGTCCCTGAGTTTTATGTTGTTTCTCTCCAGGGCCTCGAATTCTTCGGCGCTTATTCTCGGGTTGTACCTTTCAGGGTCTTTTTCAACCTCGAGCTCTTGTATATTTCTGCTGTCTGCATCTACTTTCAAATTCGGCAGAACCTGTCTCCCCTCGTAATCATCCCTGTGCGCGAACTCGTAACCTGCGCAAAAGGGTATCATCCCCATCTCCCTGAACATCTCCTGGTAATGATGGGCCCGTGATCCTCCTACAAACATCATGGCAAGTTTTCCTTCGAGCCTCGGCCTTACCTCTGCCTGTGCCTTTTTGACGGCAGGCATCTCTTCTGCAATTACTTCTTCCACACGGTCTATGAGTTTCTGTTCCCCGTAATACTCTGCAATTTTTCTTAAGGATCGTGACATGCCTCCGGCGCTTAAAAAATTGATCTTAAACCAGGGTATTCCGTATTTTTTCTCCATCATTTCCGCCACATAGTTGATTGACCTGTGACACATAATCAGATTTAAGTCTGCTGTGTGGGAGTTTGCAAAAAAATCAACGCTCGAGTTGCCGCTGAACGTGGAAATTATAGTTATGCCGCACTTGTTTAATACCCTCTCTATTTCAAAGGCATCTCCACCTATATTATACTCTCCCAGAAGATTGACCCTGTAATCACCATCCTTTACCGTATTGTCCAGGCCGATAACATGCTGGAAGAGTCCGTTGTTTGCCACATGGTGGCCTGCGGACTGGCTGACGCCTTTGTATCCCTCACAACTGAAACCGAAAATTGTAATCCCCAGTTTTTCTTCCATCTCCCTGGTGACTGCATGGACATCGTCTCCGATAAGACCCACGGGACATGTGGCGAATACGGAAATCATCTTTGGCTTGAATATATCGTAAGCTTCCTGTATTGCGGCCCTCAGTTTTTTTTCACCGCCGAAAATGATTTCTCTTTCTTCCATATCCGTGGAAAAGCAGTAGTTCATAAAATTATGGCCGTCCGGGGTCGTGGAAGGATCGGTCTGGTTTCTCCGGGTAAGCCAGCTATAAAAACCGCAGCCAATGGGACCATGGGTCAGGTTGATTATGTCCCTCGTAGGGCCCATCACAACCCCTTTGCATCCCGCATAACAGCAGCCCCGCTGGGAGATGATACCCGGTATGGTTCTCACATTAGCCTGTATCTCAGGATATTTTTCTTCTGTTTCTTTACGGTTTACGATTATCTGTTTTGCTTTTTTCCTGGCAACCTTTGGCGGATATTTTGAAAGAATTTCCAGCTTCAGTGTTTCAGGATCCATGAATTCATCAGGCTCTAAAGAAACTTTTTCTTCATCAATTCTTTTTCTGCTCAGCGCTTCCATTTTTTATACCTCCCTCAGTCATCAAGCGTAATATTTCCGTTTTCTCCTGTTCTAACCCTTACTGAATCTAACACAGGAACGACAAATATTTTGCCGTCGCCCGATTTGCCGGTCTGATTCACCTTTATTATGGTTTTAACGGTTTTTTTCACCATCTTATCCGGAACCACTATAAACAGGACCCTCTTTGGAATTAAACGCTGGCTTTGGCCTAATTGAGAGATAGCCTCTTCATAACCTTTTTCCGCACCTTTCAAGAGGCTTAAATCGACAAGACCTTTTCCCCTGCCCAAACAGTCTCTTGCCGTAATGGACGATATTCCGGCGTCGGCAAGGGCTATTTTTGTCTCGTTAATCATATTCATGCGTATAACAGCCATTACCTCTTTCATATTTTCACCTCTGAACTTTCTCCTGAAGATGTTTCTTTTATTCCCGAGCTTATCGTATAAACTTCATCTACAGGTGTTACAAATATCTTTCCGTCCCCGAAAGCGCCCTTTTCTCCTGTTCTCGCGGCACTCATTACGGTTTTTATAAGAATATCCTTATCCTCTTCGTTTACAACTGTAAGCAAAAGCTCTTTTGATATTTCATCGTATGTAATATCTCCGATTTTAATTCCTCTCTGCTTGCCTCTTCCCACAACAGACATTTTTGTAACTGCAGGAAATCCTGCATCCATTAAAGCTGCAAGCACATTATCCGATTTTTCAGGTCTTACTATTGATCTAATCATTATCATTCTGGTTATTCTCCTGTATAAATATTTTTCTTATCCTGCTATGCCGTATTCTATCAGCAGCGTTTCCAAATCGTCCATCTCCATCGGAGCCGGGATAACAAATTTGTCATTCTCAGTTATTTTTTTTGCAAGTGTCCTGTATTCATCGGCCTGTGGGTGCTTCGGTTCAAACTCAATGACTGTTTTTCTGTTTATCTCCGCCTTTTGAACCATGTTGTCCCGCGGAACAAAATGAATCATGTGTGATCCAAGCTTGTCTGCAAACGCTTCTATCATTTCTACTTCATTATCGACCTGACGGCTGTTGCAGATAAGACCTGCGAGCCGGATTCCCCCTGTTTCCGCAAATTTTAATATTCCCTTGCAAATATTGTTTGCCGCATACATGGCCATCATCTCTCCTGAAACAACGATGTAGATTTCTTTTGCCTTACCCTCTCTCATCGGCATGGCAAAGCCGCCGCAGACCACGTCGCCCAAAACGTCGTAAAAAACATAATCAAGATTTTCGTCTTCTCCAAACGCACCGAGTTGTTCGAGCAGGTTAATAGAAGTAATAATACCCCTGCCGGCACACCCTACCCCCGGCTCCGGCCCCCCCGATTCAGTACATAAAGTGCCGCCGAAACCTGTTTTGCGAATATCTTCAAGGTCCACATCTTCGCCTTCTTCCCTCAGGGTGTCCAAAACCGTGTGCTGATTCAGCCCTCCAAGGAGCAGCCTGGTAGAATCGCCCTTTGGGTCGCAACCGACCACCATGACTTTTTTTCCCATCTCCGTAAGACCTGCCACAAGGTTTTGACAAGTAGTCGATTTCCCGATTCCGCCTTTTCCGTACATTGCAATTTTTCTCATTTCATGCCTCCTGTTATAAATTTAAACTGAGCTTGAACTTTGTTTGTGTTTGTATGAAATGTATATCAAGATGCATGCCAATTCTGTGCGGTGAACATATTTACAGGCCTAACTATCGAATATTATAGATTGAAATTAACATGTTTCATGCTATGTTACGTAGAAATAATATGGTATTGTATCCTACGGAATGGTAGGATTTGAGGCCATTTCTACCGGAATGTAGGAAAGGAAATTTAGGGATTTAATAGGGTAGGTCTACGTGCCTGCCGTTTTCCTATAGCATTCAAGAAAAAGATTCTGGACGCTGATGAACGCTGATTTTCAAGATTTTTAATCAGATACGTACATCGCAATCCATAAAGGCCAGCATTGCAAGCAATCCTGATGATTATGTTTGGAGCAACGAGAGTTGTTTTTCGAATCCTCCTTGGCGCAATGCATCTTGGCGGCTTCAATCAGGCCGTTACCTTGTCAAGGTTACCATCTTATCCGCAGGAGAAAGATGTGCTGGGATTTTCCGATTCCAAAAAGAAAAAACTTGTAGTAAGAGGTGCAACACAGTATAGTTACTGCAAGGCAAAAAAAGAAATTATCAGAGGAGGTCTGAAATGATACCGTTAACAAGAATTACATTCGATCCTAATATCATGGGAGGGAAACCATGCATTCGTGGCATACGCGTAACTGTGGGGATGATCGTCGGTCTTGTTGCCTCTGAACACACCAAAGAGGAAATTTTGAAATTGTATCCATACTTGGAAGCGAAAGATATTGACGAGGCACTATCTTACGCCGCATGGCGTGTCGAAGAAATCGACGTTCCACTCGTTTCGGCATCGGCATGAAGTTGTTGATAGACATGAATCTTTCCCCGAAGTGGGTGTCCGTACTGAAAGAAGCTGGCTTTGAGGCGGCCCACTGGTCTAAAATTGGCAGGCCAGACGCTCCAGATTATGAGATTTTGGCATATGCCAAGTCTAACAGCTATGTTGTTTTCACGCATGATCTGGATTTTGGAACTATACTTGCTGCCACGAAAGCGGATTGTCCGAGTGTAATTCAAATTCGTACCCAAGACGTAACTCCCGAATACCTCCGTCCGCTTGTAGTTTCAGCGCTTCACCAGTTTGAAAAGCACCTCGAATGCGGTGCGATAGTCACTATTGACCCAAAAAAGTTACGAGCCCGCATTCTTCCTATACAAGCGTGATCAGGAATCCAAGGAGCAGGCCCCAATTTTCCTGAATTGTATAGAATCAAAAAGAGGGCAGTTTAATGAACCCGGGAATGCGGTACTATTCCTAACACGAAAACTGAGCTACGATAGTCTGAAGGAGGTAACCCGCCGGTTTATCCCGGCGTTTTCTGGGCGTCCCTCTGGATAGGCATCCCATGTTTCCTTATGGGTGTAACCACTTGGTATTTTAATATATAATGTCCGTGGTCAGCTCGTCTCCATTGTTTCCCTGAAATTAAAAATTTCCAGTCTTATATAATTTCACTGCTTTTACGATCTCCCGTTCAATCCTTGAATCTACCATTCTTACCGTCAAATCTGTCTTTTTAACCTTCATAGCATCTGCGATTCTGCAGGCGGCATCTACAGCGGTGGAAACCAATTGAATAGGGACAGTCAGGTTTGTATTTTCTGCAACATGAGGGAGTTGTATGTCAAATAACAGATCTTTACTTATCAATTTTAACGGTTCAACCGGCAAATTTGGAATAAGGGCTCGGTAAAAAATAGAATGTTATTGTGAGTCTTAATTGTAACGATCATAGCTCTTATAAAAACAAGTCATTATTAGTGTTCAAATTTTTAATATCTTGTAGTTATTATAAATATATTCAAATTTTTATTTTGACTTTGTGTCTGCAGTGCGGTACAGTTACGAAAATATAACCTTAAATATGCTTAATCGGGGTCTGACCACAGCAATATATTGAGCTAATATATAAAACGTTAAAATCTTGCGTTAAATAAGGCCTTAAATGGCCATTTTTAGGACCAAGAACACACTTTTAAGAGAAGAGCACGCGCAGATGGCAAGAGCAAAACGGCATTTCCTTCCAGGTCACGTTTGGCATATTAGGCATCGGTGTCATAAAAAAGAATTTCTGCTTAAATTTGCCAGAGATCGATGGCGATAGTTGCATAGGAAGGTATGAGTTAGAGCAAAGCAACATGAATGTGTTTTACCAACTGCTTTGGCAAATTTTTCAAGTGTAGATAAACGTATATCAGTTGCGTGCTGGGTGCAGGTTGAACCCGATTTGACTACTTGACCAAAGTTCGATATCCGGATTTATTTTCTTTCCTTGAAGAGTCTGGCATAATATGTGTAGTAAGATTTTTCTGTCCGATAGTTTTACCGATTTGACCGATTGTGGGATGCATTACGCCGATCGATAAGAATGCAAGGAGTAAAACAAAAATGAAAAAAGACAGGGTATCCATACTGGAAGATATCGGAAAGATAATAACAGAATCTGCCCGACCGCACAGGACGCTGGAAAAGATTGTCGAACTTGTTGCCGACAAGTTTAACACAGATGTATGTTCCGTATATCTTCTGGATACAGATAAGCTTTCTCTTGTACTACAGGCGACCGTTGGGTTACGTAAAGAATCCATAGGCGGAGTTCGAATGAGCATTCATGAAGGACTTACCGGTCTTGTTTTAGAAAAAATGCAGCCGGTGTTTGTTGTAAATCCGGCTGCACATCCCAGATACAAGTTTTTCAAGGAAAGTGGAGAAGACATCTATAAGACCTTTTTGGGCGTGCCTCTGGTATACCATCAGAACGTCCTCGGTGTACTGGTTGTGCAAACCGTGCAAGAAGACGCTATATCCAAGTCCGATATCAATCTGTTTACAACCATAGCCAGCCAAATTTCTGCAACGGTAGCGTATAGCGGTCTTCTTGATGACCTGAAAAAGGAGCGGCAGGACAGGCGAGACTTAGAGGAAAAGCTTTTAGAAGAAGTGGAAATACACGCTGAAAAAACAGCAAAAAAGGGAAAGAAGGGTCTGATCAGGGGCATGCCTGTATCGCCTGGTTTTGCCGAAGGTCAAGCGCACTATCTGGGGGAAAGTATCGGCTTTGATCAGATAGAATATGAGGAAACAGAGGATGTTTCATCTGAAATCAGCAGACTTGAAGCCGCATTTACACGTTCTCAGGAAGAAATCATAGCTCTTACAAAACACGTAAAAGATATGTCAGGGGAAGATGAAGCTATCCTTGATGCACAGGTCATGGCGCTCCAGGACAGGTCATTTAAGAAGAAAATAATAGCACATATTAAGGAAGGCTCTTGTGCCGAATATGCTTTGAAAAAGGCTGTTTTGAAATATGTGGAGTTTTTCTCCAGCATGGAAGATTCTTATTTAAGGGAGAGGGGCTCTGACATAGAAGATATGGGCAAGCGGGTGTTGAGAAAACTTCTTGGATATGAAGGACAGGAAACCAGGCAATTTACAAGAGAAACAGTTGTTATTGCTTCCGATATTTCGCCCATAGACCTTATCGGCCTTAGACAGGACAACTTAAAAGGAATTGTCCTTTCCAGGGGCGGGAAGACATCTCATGCGGTGATCCTGGCCAAGTCGTTTGAGATACCGATGGTGATCGGTGTAAGGGACATGCTGGATACCGTAAAAGAAAACGATTTTTTAATCGTTGACGGGACATCAGGTCTTGTCTTCAGCAAACCTCCACAGGTGATCATTGACGAGTACGCCAGGTTAAAGGCAGAAAAGGCAAATAACTTTCAACGACTCGATGTCCTGAGAGACTTGGAGGCCAAGACAAAAGATGGTTATGAAATCAAGCTCGGCGCAAATATCGGACTCTTGTCAGACCTGGAACTGGTCAAAAAATACGGAGCTGAGCATATAGGACTTTACAGAACTGAGTTTCCCTTTCTTGTTAGAAAGGAATTTCCATCGGAAAATGAGCAGTTTTTATTATATAAGAAAGTAGTAGAAGGTGCAGAAGGAAGGCCGGTGACTATCCGCACACTCGATGTAGGCGGGGATAAATTCTTATCATATCTCGATTACCCTAAGGAACAGAATCCGTATCTTGGCTGGAGATCGATCAGGGTTTCTCTTGAGCTGGATGATATCTTCAGAACGCAGATAAGAGCTATATTAAAAGCATCGGCTTTTGGGCACATCAAAATACTATTTCCCATGATAACAACAGTAGGCGAGGTCAGGAGCATTACTTCGCTTTTGGATGAAGAGAAGAATTTACTGGGAAAAAGAGGGTCCTCATTTGATACAACGATAAATATCGGCATAATGGTCGAGGTTCCGGGCACTGTTAAAATTTTGGATAGATTGCTTCATTATGTGGATTTCGTGAGTATCGGCACCAATGACCTTATCCAATACACTCTGGCGGTGGACAGAAACAATCAGAAAGTGGCAGAGCTATACGACCCCCTGCATCCTGCTGTGATTTCTACAATCCTCGATGTGGTTTCGATCTGCAAGAAAAACAACAAAGAAGTCAGTATTTGTGGTGAGGCGGCCTCCAATCCTCGCTGCGCCTATCTTTTTACAGCCATTGAGACAGACAAACTCAGCATGAACCCTGCTTCTATTCCTGTTATAAAAGATTTGATTAGAAAAGTAAGATTGTCTGATACAAAGAAAGCTTTAAACAGTGTGTTATTAATGGAAGATTCCAGGGAGATTACAAGCTATTTAGACAAAATCCTGCCATCAGCCCAATAGATGTTGCCTACAAAATTATCAGGATTTTGTTTATGTCGGTGCGTTTCGGCATTATTTTATTATTTTTTTTTGACAGGATTAACTGGATATTCAGGATTTAAATTATTTTAGCCGTTCACGGCTTGAACCGTGAACCGTGAACCTGAGCAGTTACCATTTTTTTAAATTCATCAAAAAGATACATTGAATCGTGGGGACCGGGAGATGCTTCGGGATGGTATTGTACGGCAAAAATCGGCAGTTCACGATGCCTGAATCCTTCAAGTGTATTATCATTTAAATTTATGTGAGTTATTTTAATATTTTTTTCATTCAGGCTGTCTATATCTACAGCAAACCCATGGTTTTGAGATGTTATTTCAACCCTCTCTGTTAAAAGATTTTTAACAGGCTGGTTTGAGCCTCGATGTCCGAATTTTAACTTAAAAGTTTTTGCGCCCAATGCCAGAGCAAGCAACTGATGCCCAAGACAGATACCGAATATCGGGCAATATGACAGAAGACTTCTGATGGTATCTATTGCGTATGAGACAGGTTCAGGATCACCAGGACCGTTTGAAAGAAAGAGCCCGTCCGGCTCAATAAGTTTTATGGTTTCAGCGCTTGTTGTGGCCGGAACAACTAAAGTTTCAAAACCGGCGTATTCAAGACATCGTAAAATATTATATTTTATCCCGAAGTCAAAGGCGACAACAGAATGTTTGCTTTTGCTGTATTTCCATATATTTTTGTTTAGAGGGATGTCTTTTCCGATATAAACAGGCTTTCCCTGTGCCCAGCAGTAAGGTGTTTTTGTTGTTACTTCTTTTACAAGGTCTTGTCCTGCCATGCCTGGAATTTCCTGGGCACGTTTCACACAGGAAGCGGGGTCCAGATCATGGGTTGTTATGAATGCACGCATGGCGCCGACTTTTCGGATGTGCCTTGTAAGCGCGCGGGTATCAAACTGCTCAACGCCCAGTATTCCCTGGGTTTTCAGATAATCTGCAAGAGTGGAGATTGATCTGAAGTTACTCGGGAAATCTTGATATTCCTTTACCAGAAAAGCGGAAACCTGAATCCTGTCAGACTCAATATCTTCGGCGTTAATACCATAATTGCCGATAAGAGGATATGTCATGGCAACCATCTGTCCTCTGTATGAAGGATCGGTCAATACTTCCTGATATCCCGTCATGCTTGTATTGAATACGACTTCTCCCCAGGCTTCTCCGGGTCCTGTAAAGCTGCGGCAGTTGAAGGTACGTCCGTCTTCTAAGGCTAATATGGCTTTCATGTTATGGGTTCAAGGGTTCAAAGGTTCACGGTTCAGGGTTTACGGCTTCTGGGTTACTCAACAGGTTGGTTCACATAGTCAGGCTGAAGCTGTTTAGACTGAAGGCTGAAGGGGTCAGAAGAGCACGATTGCCGTACTTTGGCGGAAAAATCTGATTTTTGCATCAAACATGGCTTTTAATGCGTTTTTTCCTAACAGTCTTCAGCCTATCCACCTGAGTAGTTACCAGGTTTGTTTTCTATAATATTCCAGATTCCGCAAGGGCAGGCTTCTGCGCAGAATCCGCAGCCAATGCATCTTGTTTCATCTACGATCATTTCAAAATCGTTGTTTTTTATTTCCTTCCGGCTGATAGCTGCCTGGGGGCATACTTCAATACATATCCCGCAGTCCCGGCAGGTTCCGCAGGATGAACATTGTGAGCTGCATTGCTCAATGTCATCAAAGCCGGTTATTCCTGGATCAAAATATTCCAGAGTAATTCGCTCACGATGAATCATCTCGCGGGTATCGTCAAGTGGTTTTTCTCCTTTCAGAATGTTGATTATTGCTTTCGCCGCTTTTCGTCCGGACCCGATAGAATCTGTTAAGAGCCCCGGTTTTACTGCATCACCGATTGCGAAAATTTTGGGATCAGTGGTTTGATAGTAGTCATTAACCACAATGAACCCGTGTTTTGTGGCCACGTTTTCCGGAAGAAATCCTAGATCAGGGGTGTCCCCGATAGATATAATTACAGTGTCCGCAGGTATGACTTCTCCTGTCGTAAGCTTAACACCTTTTTTTGTAATTTCTTTTGTAAAGCACGGCCATCTGAATTTTGCGCCAACAGCCTCTGCGTTTTCTCTTTCCTCGCCAAATGAGGCTGGTTCCTGAACATCTATGAGTGTAATATGTTCGGCCCCAAGCCTGTAAGCTTCGGAGGCAACATCACACCCCACATTTCCGGCGCCAATAATTACCATGCGTTTGCCCGGTTTTGCCTTGTCTGTTTTTGCCTGTATCAGAAAATCAAGAGCAGTTATCATTAGCTCTTTGCCCGGGACAGGAATTACTCTTGGCTTTTGTGCACCTATAGCAATAACCAAAAAGTCAAAATCCTCCCTGAGCTGTTCGATTTCTTTCAGTTCAAGACGCTGCTGGAGATGTATGTGTGGAATGATCTTTTGTATTCTTTCCAGTTCTTTTGCAACCACTTCTTTTGGAATCCGGCTGTCCGGAATAACCGAGGATATCTTTCCCCCTAGGGTTTTTGACATATCATAAACAGTTACTTCATGCCCGTGCTGCCTGAGCTGCCATGCAACAGAAATTCCTGCGGTGCCGCCGCCGATTATGGCGATTTTATTTCCGCTTAATGGCGGTAGCTTCGGAAGGCTCGCATTTATGCTTGCCTTGCCGAGTTTTTTTACATCTATTGGAACCATGTCTGCTGATTGCCTGGTGCATGACTGCATACAAAGATTGGGGCATAGATAACCGCAAACAGAGGCAGGAAAAGGGGTATATGCAAGGGCCATGTCCACAGCCTCGTCAATACGGCCTTCCCTTATCAGCCGCCATCGATCACGGACAGGAATACCTGTAGGACAACCAGCTTCACAGGGGGCCGCATATTTTCTATTTTCCCATACAGGAACAAAACGTCTCAATTCGCCGGTCGTAATAAGAGGTATGTGGCTTCTGTCCAAGTCTGTAAGATCTCCGAATATACCTCCTCTGCCAAGCTCTTTATCCCATATTTTTTCATGAAAAGATTCCATGCTGCGGAGCTGCCGTCCGGTTCTTTCCTGCGGGGTGCGTGCGGTTAAAAGCTGCCACTCATTTTTATCAGAGAGAGTTTCAAAAAGTTCCGGCCTGCCAATATTTTCAAGAAAGATTTTCAGATTTTCAGCAAGCCAGTCCCAGTCTTCATCTGTAATCGGCACAATTTTAGCGTCAGTCTGACTGTAACCCTTGTGTGAACCGCGAAAAAAAGCCTTCCCGCTCACCATACCCACAAATGGCCGAAACCCCAGAATATTATCGGGTGACTGGGACTCAAATCCGCAGATAACGGCAATTCCTCCTGCCATGAATTCACCGAAATAATCACCTGCAGAGCCAAGAATCCACAATTCAGGGGGATCAAAACGAGGGTTGTGTTTTGTCATGGTCATGCCGCGAGAACCAATATTACCGGCAATGTAAATTTTACCCTGAGCCATGCCGTTTGCTATTCCGTTTGAAGCATTCCCGTGAACAACTATCCGGGCTCCTGCATTCAGCCATCCAACATCATCAGATGCAGGTCCCATGATTTCGATAAATGTGTTTGGAAATCCCAGTGATCCAACACGCTGCCCTGGATGTCCAATTATCCTGATATGGACTTTTTCGTTACCTGCTTTCCACAGACGTCCGCCAATCCCATGCTGGCCAAAGGCTTTTATCTTCAGATATCTATGGCCATCAGCAACAGCTTTCTGGATTTGTTCTTCAAGGATACGCGAGTCCAAACGATTCCCATATTTTCTTCCGGAAATTATATGATATTGATTGTCGTTCATTTAATTCTCCGCATCGAATTAAGAAGTTTGCAATAGTTCACCACGGATTTTCACGGAATTACACTGAATTATCGGTATCCTTCATTTACCAGTTTACACTTTTTTGATGTCGGTTCTTGCCTGGTTCCAATGCTCCGGCATGGCAACCAATATGGTATGCATTCCCACGCTGGAGCATAAGAACGAGAAAAACACCATTTTGCGCCATTTTGCGGCTAATTCTCGTTTTTAAACGTGTAAACTACTTTTGTAGCTATATAAAGGTTGTCAAATTATGTTTTCTTTCTTCGATTTTAAAATAAGTTAAATAGCGAAGCGACATCATTATTCGACGTTCGACGTTGGACGTTCGATGTTGGACGTTCATCTTTTAATTTGTTCTTCTAAACAACATATTTTATAGCAAGACGATTTGCAGCGTTGTAGTCATTAATCCCTATGGCATCTGACATTCCTATTGGAAGGGATGTTGAGCGTCCTAACGGTGCGAGAATTTTTTTAAGTTCTGTGTCAAAGCTCAGAAAGACGTCCACTACGCGCTGTGCAACCTTATCGACATCAAGACGCCTGTAAAGGCGAGGATCTTGTGAAGTTATCCCCTTCGGGCATAACCCGATGTTGCATATGTTGCATCTGTCTGTTTCTGACCCCAGACATCCGGCAGCAGCCTGCATGATGTATTTTCCGATTTGCACACAGCTTGCGCCTAACATGATGAGTGCAGCAGCGTTTGCCGCGAGATTGCCATTTTTCCCGATGCCGCCCCCGGCAATAAGCGGAATTTCATTCTGCATTCCTGTTTTGACAAGGTTGAGATAAGCGTCGCGTATATTGCCGGCTATTGGATGCCCCATATGATTCATTGAAACATTGTAAGCAGCTCCGGTTCCGCCGTCTTCTCCGTCAATGGCAAGGCCGGCAGCATAAGGATTTCGGGTCAAGTTGTTCAAAACCGCCAACGCCGTTGATGTGGCGGAAATCTTAGGATAAACAGGAACCCTGAAACCCCAGGCCATTGACATTGATTGTATCATCTTTGCAACTGATTCTTCTATTGAGTATTGCGTCTGGTGTGTGGGCGGGCTTGGAAGGTTCACTCCTGTGGGCACACCACGGATCGCTGCAATCAGCTTGTTTACCTTGTACCACATAAGAAGCCCTCCATCACCGGGCTTTGCTCCCTGGCCATATTTTATTTCTATGGCGCAAGGATCTTCCTTCATATCAGGAAGATCATGAATAATTTCATCCCAGCCAAAATAACCGCTTGCAATCTGAAGGATAACATACTTTAAAAACCTGGAGCGAAGCAATCTCGGCGGGCAGCCGCCTTCGCCCGTACAGATGCGAACAGGCATAGATAATTCTTCATTAAGATAGGATACACCCAGTTGAAGCCCTTCCCACATATTTGGCGACAGAGCTCCGAAAGACATCCCCCCTATCATAAGAGGATATATTTCTCTTACAGGCGGTATCCAGCCGTTTTCTTTAAGGAAAGTTAAATTTTCTTCAGGAGATAAAATTCTTCCTAACAGCGTTGTGAGTTCAAATTCGTGACGGCCGGCATCAAGTGCCGGGTCTGTCAGCATTGAAATCCTTATGAATTTTATCATATCTAAAAGACTGTCCGGATTATTTCGCCTGCCTCCGCGACGGCGGGGTTGCCCACCCTGATTAATATGATATCCAAGTTTATCTGCCTCGTCACTTTTTGCAGGTATTATCGCGTCATTAGGACAGACCAGATTGCACATGGCGCATCCAACACAGCTATATGCCGGATCAGTTTTCTGCCTTATTCCGTAATAAATCTTAAAATCACTGGATGGAGTACTTTTCAGTCCAATGCTTGTTTCTATGGTTCTTTTGCGAAAGACTCCCAGTTCAATTGCATTTACCGGACATACGGCAGTACATTTCCCGCAAAGAGTGCATTTGTCTTTATTCCACATGATCTGCCAGGGCAGATCTTTTACACTTAAAGTGGAAGGGGCAATTGGTCTGTTTGACGACATATTTTAACCTCCTGACGTTCAGGGCTTACTATGGCTGTGTCAAGATGCATTGGTTGAAAGTCTTTACTCTTGTCACGGTCGGGGAGAGCTGCGTCTAATCCGCATATTTCAGAAGAAAAGGCAAAAACTCCCTGCTTCCCTCCCACAACACCAGGCCGCAGTTTCTTTCTATCCTGAGCCATGAAAAGGGTATTATTGGGCAGACATCCAATTACGCAGTTTGGTCCGTCTATTATAAGTCTTCTGCAAGAATGTTTGAGCTGTGTTAAAAAGAAAGCATTTGGATGATCTTTAAGATCTTCATTCTGAAGCGGAGTTATAATATGTTTGTAAGCTTCAATGCCAAGTCCGAGTTTTGTAAATATATAATGCAGAATATGCGTGAAAATTTCTGAATCCGACTGATACCCCATGTACCCGTGAAATCCTCTTGATGTAAGATATTCCATGATGGGTATAAATGCGGTATTTTCTCCATTGGTCATTGTGGAAAAGCCCTGAATGAAAAAAGGATGACATGCATAAAGATTGATCTCATAATTTGTATTTTGTCTGCCCTGCGCCATTATTACCCTGGCTTCCAGTTCTTTGCGGTCAAACCTTAAATAATTTGCAACATCCATGGGACTGCCGATTTCTTTAATCATAATTGTGTCAGGCCAGAAAGAAAATACGATCATATCTTTTTTTTCTTCCCCCATTTCGTGAAGCTGAAGTCGTATAATAAGAAGTCTTTCATTCAATTCCTTACGACTTAATCCATCCCATTCTTCCGGATATTCATAGGCACGGACAAGATAAATATCTCTCTTTGGCACCCATGGCGGTGGCGTTTTAGGGACTTTAATGGACAACTTGTATTTGGTCATAAAACCGATTTCCATCATAAATGTGTCCAGACGCCTTAACCCTTTTTCGCTGAAAACACCTGACAGAATAGGGGCATCCTTCATATTTTCAAAAGGTCCTCCCAGGTCACGCAAAAAAATGCCTACACCGGAACCGTCATGCCCTTCGCGCATAACATCCAGAGCCTCTATTGCTTTCATTGGAGACAGGGGGTTATCGCTGGTTAACGCAAATAAACGGCACATTATTTTCTCCCTATATACAGAGCTCGTGAGTCATAGTATATTTCCATTTTTTATGGTGTTATCGTTTTATCGGCACAATGTAGGGGCGAATCTTGTATTCGCCCTAATCAAGGCGATCTTGAGTAATTTAATATAAAAGCAATAATCTATAAAGCAATAGATATGCCAAGAAAAAAATAGGAATTTAATCTATAGACTTTCAGATAATTAATTTCACAAGGCCAGAAGGAGGAAGGCGTATTAGTTATACGTCGACGACTGATAACGCAGTGAAATTATTTATCTGAAAGTCTATACTAATATTTCAATATAATTTGTTTATCAAGAGAGAAAAAAGCGGCTACCAACGTAAGGCGGGACAGCCCGCCAGCCAGTAGGGGCGGGTTTGAAACCAGCCTCTACTCTTGATTGCGGAATTGCTATAGGGACAAAATGGCGGAAAGTGTCCCGCTTTATGTTGGTAGCCAAAAAAGCAAATAACAAAATTACATTTCTGTTAAATTGTTAGCTAATAAACTACAAAAATGTTAACTTGCTCAAAATTTTGTACCCGAACGAAATCACGTCTATTCCTTATCCAACTTCGGCTTTGCATAAGATTTCCATGAATAATAATTTCGTTGACTTCACCTCACATGAAAGTTAAAAATGATAACCATTTTAGCGAAAATTCACCTTGTATGATTATTTATTCAAGCACTGATATAATACTAAAGTCAAAATTTTTATCGAGCAAAAAAGTCGTCTAATCCACAAATAGATCGTTTTATACGACCAAACAGTCGTATAAAACAATTTAGTACGTAGATTAGCCGTATTATAAGACGACTATTCGGCAGTCTACTATATGTTGGGCAACAATAGAGAAATCATATGGATGCAATAAGTGCTTACATTTTAGGTACAGCCTCATCTATCACCGGATCTTATTTTTTCTTAAAAAGTCGTAACTTAATTGCGAACAGATATCTTAGAACGATTTTGAATTTTGGAAAAGATGATCTCATTTTTGTATTCGCTCATAGAGAAAAAGGCGTTAAATCAATCTTACCTCGTCTTGCAACTGAAGATTTTATTGCAATGAATAATATTACCACAGCGTTGTCTGAATCAGGCTGGAATTATCCTATCAAAATTCGAGACACTAAACATCTGCAAGAAGATGATAAAAAACGAAATATTGTAACGATTGGCGGGCCTAAAGTTAATTCATTCACAAAGCAGATTCTTAATGAGTTGGATTGTAAAAAAATCAAGATTTTTCAATTTGATAAGGAAAAAGAATATAATGATAGGTTCAAAATTTGCTGTAATGATGCAGTAAATTATTGCTCTAAGTCTTTTGAACAGGAGATTGATCCCACCATTTCAGAAAACGTGATGGAAAGCGAATTAGATGATGTTGCTTTTCTTGCAAAGGTTACGAATCCTTGGAATAACTCAAATAAAATACTAATTGTAAATGGTGTGAGAGGGGTAGGAACGTGGGGTGCCGCTGAATATATTAGAAAAAATCCGAATCATATCTATCGCAAAAAAATGGGTTCACATGGATATCAAAAGAGCGGGGACTTTGCGTTAGCATTAACCATCAAATACAAAAATTGCGATATTAAAAACATTGACTGCCAACAATTGATTGATATATCATAAATTTTTTGGCCCAACCATGCAGTTCACCTGCCTGTTGGGCGTATGACAGGAAATTAGCGCGAGGTTGATTTCAAATGGTTCAGATTAGTATAGATGAAATAAAACAAGATTTATCGGCTTATCTTCTGCGCGTGGAAGCTGGAGAGACCCTTGTTATCGTAAAAGCCGGTAAACCACTGGCAGAATTCAGACCTGTCACTTCGACACTTAAGCTATTACGACCTTTTGGATTATGCACTGGAGAGTTTGTTGTGCCAGACGGTTTTGACGATCCATTGCCCAAAAACATCATTCAAGAGTTTGAGGAATAATGAAGCTCCTTTTAGATACTCATATCTTCCTTTGGTTTATTAGCGGGGATAAACGTTTGCCAAAAGCTATGCGGGATAGCATCCGTGATCTTAATAACAAAGCCTACTTGAGTGTTGTGTCACTGTGGGAAACGATGGTTAAATACCAGCTTGGCAAACTTCCATTACCTCAACCACCCAATATTTATCTACCGATACAACGTCAAAAACATCAGATAGATAGTTTACCCCTTGATGAAGACAGTGTATCTCAACTTGTCAATCTTGCTCAAATTCATCGTGATCCATTTGATCGTATGTTAATATGTCAAGCAATGGAACACGGCTTGACTATTGTAACAGTGGATGATGCCATTTGTGCTTATCCTATCAGCATCCTAAACAGCGCCCAACCATCGC
>Ga0255429_1027_pt1 | contig 29641 bp, 29 predicted proteins | sample ANMaggSeSYBR02H9_FD_182636 | JGI IMG/M metagenome (GOLD analysis project Ga0255429, IMG submission 182636) | Sediment cell enrichment communities from methane seep in Santa Monica Basin, California, United Staets - ANME aggregate JGI... | ecosystem: Environmental > Aquatic > Marine > Cold seeps >... | reverse complement strand
CTCGGGTTTTTAATCTCCTTTCCAATGTCAAGTGCCTTTTCATAATATTCTATCGCCTTATCTACCTGCCCCAGATGACTGTATGCCAACCCGAGATTTCCGAGGTGGGCTCCTTCTCCGCGCCTATCGCCAATTTCTTTTGATATGACCAGCGCCTTTTGGTGGTACTCTATTGCCTTTTCTACCTGCCCCAAATAATAGTAAGCATTACCAAAACCTCTTAAAGTGTCACTTGTTTTCGTTTTATCTGCGAATTTTTCTGAAAATCTCAGAGATTCTTTAAAATATTTTAGGGACTCATATGCATGACCATTAAGTAATTTAATCATTCCAAGATTGTAATTCCAATCAGCAAACTTAGAAGCATCCTCAATTCCTTTATCCTGATAATCTTTTAATAATCCAGTGTAATGATCCCACCGTTTTTCAAGTTCCCCTTTATTTAAAAATTGCAGATCAGTTTCTCCAAGATCAGCAACCATTTTAACTTGTTCCTCCCGCTCTAGTTCAAATTCAAACACGGTCGTGCGCCATGAAAAGAAATCCTGTGCTTCTTTTAAGATCATGGATAATGATGCACTGGTAATCCAGAGTATCAAAGTGTGGTTAATATTCAAAAACTCCTCACGCATCATGTTAAGCAGCACAAGTGCCTCCGATTTTCCCTCCTGATTTTTCTTTTCAATCGCATCGTCCAGACCGAAAACAAAAAATGCTATTTTTTTATTAGCCTTTTTTTGTGTATGATATAACTCCGAATGCACTGCATTTTGCAGATTTTGTAATAGATTTGTGAAATTAGTATCCATCCGGATGTCATAAATAAAAATCTCATTTCCCACACGTTTCCTGATCTCGTTATCAAGAGTTTGGCATAAAACCGGTTCGTTACAGCGAATAAAGGCAATAGTCAGGTCATCGGAAATGGAAAGAAGGGTAATTACTTCATCCAGTTTGGAAAGATGGTCGGATCTTAATTCCATATTTAATACCAATTTTGGCACAAGTTTTTATAACAAGTTCTTCTCATCCAGAATAGCACGGACAATTGGGTTGAGATCACACCATGACCGATCATTCCTGTATTCCAGTACACTGAGATTATGGAGTAAACCCACGAGTTGTTCATCCTTTTTTATATCTTTTGTCTTATGTACCTCTTGCAGCACTTGATAATCCTCATCACTCAATTGGGCTTGATAGATATTCTTGAGTCCATTTACCACTTCTACGGCAATGTCCTTACCAATTATGTCCCTATTTTTTGTTATGGCACGGACTGCCGAATCCCTGATAATTCTGATAAATTCTCTCACCACCCCACCGCTCATATCGATAATATACTCAAGCGCATCTGGTTCAAATAGCTCCAAGCTGACTCTTTTCGATACGATTTCTTTCATGAACTCTCTCCCCTTGGGATAAGGATGATCTACACCCTCACGTTCATTAATTTTGATATTAGGATGAATTAGAACATCACTGAAGTTAATTTTTATCTGCATAAAGTCATTAGAACTTTTAAGGGATATGGGGAATGTGTAGATAATTTTGCAAAGAGGTTGGGTTAATTGGGTTGCATGATCATAAAAGAGATGCCGTGCATTTGTAGGATCGATCTTTTCCAGGTTATCGATTATAATCAGCACCTGTTCTCCAGTTTTTTCAATCTCTGAAATGGTGTCATTGATTATGCTGACCAGTTCTGAAACACGAGGTTCGATTTTTTTTCTGGTCTCGACCCTGGTAGTTGTTTCGCTTTTCATTCTCCCCATAATTTCAAGAAGATTAAAGGGTACTTTAAGACTAATACCACCCCCCACTCCTTTTTCCTGGATAATTGATTCTATAATGGAACTGCCCCAATTATTTACCCTTTTCAATAGGGTTTGACCAAGATCGATTTCATCAGTCTCTGCCTTTTCCAGCATTTTCGTAAGCATGGAAAACAGGACATCAGTATAGTTTACATCATTTTGATCCAGTAAATCTAAAACATTATAATGTATAATAAAAAACCGGCTATCCAAATTTGATACAAGCCTGTTTAAAGTGGTTGTCTTTCCTGACCCACGATGCCCTGTAAAAAGAAGCTTGATCGGTTCTCTTGTTTCCAATCCCAATTCAAGGCGGTTTTGTAGATCCTTGATGTTGATTTCATTTTGGTCAATTTCAACATAATATTTTTCTAGATCATCATTTAACAGGACTTTATCAGGATTAAATAAGTGATAAATATCCCTTATATTTTCAGCCATTATTAGCACAACCTATGATGTATATTGAAACACATCCTTATTAATATTTATACAAAAAGCACTTCTGCCAATGACGGTGAAAGTATTTGAAAACTTTGATAGCATATCGTTCATAGATGCCCTTTAATTGAGGTCATTGTCATGGTGTACAAGACAGGCGGCACTGCCGAGCAGGAAGCTGCCGAATACATCAGGGAGCATGTGACCAAGCCGGTGGTGGGTTATGTGGTGGGAATCAGCGCTCCGCCGGGTAAGACCATGGGCCATGCCGGTGCTATTATCAGCGGGGGCGGCGGGACTGCAAAGGAGAAGATCGAGGCGCTGGAGGGTGCGGGGGTGGCGGTGGCAGGGAGTCTGGAGGATGTGGCTGAGAAGATGAGGGAGATGATTTGAGTAGATTTTGTGTTTCAGGATTTAATTGATCTAAGTTTCTCTTCGCAAAAGTTGATTATCCTCGGGTCTTTAATCTCTTTTCCAATTACCAGCGCCTGTTCATAGTAGTCTATTGCTTTTTCTACCTGCCCTAGATCAATGTATGCTAATCCTAGGTTTCCAAGGCAGTTTCCTTCTCCCCGCCTATCGCCTATCTCTTTTGCAATCACCAGCGCCTTTTCATAGTGGTCAATTGCCTTTTCTACCTGCCCCAGATGGCTGTATGCAATCCCAAGGTTTCCGAGGTCGTTTCCTTCTCCCCGCCTGTCACCTATTTCTTTTGCAATCACCAGCGCTTGTTCATGGTATTCTATTGCCTTTTCTATCTGCCCCAAATCACTGTATGCCAATCCAAGGTTTCCAAGGTCTGTTCCTTCTCCCTGCCTATCGCCTGTTTCTTTTACAATCACCAGCGCCTGTTCATTGTACTCTATTGCCTTCTCCACCTGCCCCAAATCGCTGTAGGCATTCCCGAGGTTTCCAAGGCGATTTCCTTCTCCGCGCCGATCCCCGATCTCGCGTGAAATGACCAGCGCCTGTTCATGGTACTCGATCGCCTTCTCCACCTGCCCCAAATCGCTGTAGGCATTCCCGAGATTTCCAAGGCGATTTCCTTCTCCGCGCCGGTCCCCGATCTCGCGTGAAATGACCAGCGCCTGTTTATGGTACTCGATCGCCTTCTCCACCTGCCCTAGATCTCTGTAGGCACTCCCGAGGTTTCCGAGGCGATTTCCTTCTCCGTGCCGATCCCCGATCTCACGTGCTATGACCAGCGCCTGTTCATGGTACTCGATTGCCCTCTTCACCTGCCCCAAATCACTGTAGGCATTCCCGAGGTTTCCGAGGTCAGCTCCTTCTCCGCGCCGATCCCCGATCTCGCGTGCTATGACCAGCGCCTGTTCATGGTACTCGATTGCCCTCCTCACCTGCCCCAGATCTCTATAGGCACTCCCGAGGTCTCCGAGGCGATTTCCTTCTCCGTGTCGATTCCCGATCTCACGTGCTATGACCAGCGCCTGTTCATGGTACTCGATTGCCCTCTTCACCTGCCCCAAATCACTATAGGCATTCCCGAGGTTTCCGAGGTCAGCTCCTTCTCCGCGCCGATCCCCGATCTCGCGTGAAATGACCAGCGCCTGTTCATGGTACTCAATTGCCCTCTTCACCTGCCCCATATAACTGTATGCCAATCCAAGGTTTCCAAGGGCATTTCCTTCTCCCTGTCTATTGCCTATTTCTTTTACAATCACCAGCGCTTTTTCATGGTATTCGATTGCTTTTTCATAAGAACTAATTTGATAATATAAAATCCCAAGCGAATTCAGTAAATACCCGCTTATTTCATCATCTTTTGATAGCCCTGAAAGCAGTGTTTTTTTTAACTCTATACTTCGTTTTATCTCATCAAGCGACTTATATTCAGTTTCCAGTGCAAATTCAACGACATCAGGTCTGCGTTCTTCTGCCAGTGGCACTTCAACAAATTCTACAACCCTGTTCCTGAAGGCAAAGAAATCAGGTGCCTCATTGCCAATGCGAGTAAGTTCTTCATCAGTTACCCAGAATACTGCCTTCACCCGGTGGTCAATAATTTCCTCCCTTTTAAAATTCAAATACCTGAGGGCTTCAGGAAAACCTTGTTCCAGATTATGCACAAAAAAAACAGTCCGCTCAGCACTTCTTTCCGAAAAAAAAGACGGCAGGTCCTTATATTCACCGGCGTCAACACTGAGAGCTTCAAGTCCCTGTTCATCCAGTAATTGCCTGATCTCTTTCTCGACATCAGCACGCACATATTCACTAAGATACAGTGCAAAAAGAATGGACGCCTTGTTATATTTATGTGCGCGGATCAAGTAATTGCCAAGTCTTGAAACCCGCGCCTCGATAGGATCTATTATTTCAGTCATTCTCAACAAGTTCAACAAGAGTAGGATGTATATCGCACCAGGTCTCATCATTCATATATTCCAGAACACTCAGGTTATGTAATAAACGTCCGATTTTTTCTATTCCATGGATATCATTATCTTTGCATATTTCCTTAAGAGTTGTATAATCTTCAGTTTTCAAAATACGCCTGAAATCACTCCTGATCTCCCGTTCTGCTCTCTTGACATCTTCCTCTATTATTTGATCCCTGTCATTTTCTATTGCACTGTCGGCTGCAATCTGCATGATGCGTGCGGTTTCCCTGAATACACCTGCGCCCATTGTAATTGCCAGATCAAGGGCATCGGGTTGTATCAGTTCTGCATTCATTCTGTTAAAAATAAACTGCCCCATCAGCCCATAACCTTCCTCATCCTTACTGTTCCTGTCATTCTTGGAATGGAGTTTTACATTTGGTAAAAAAAACCTAGATTCCCTTATTGCCGTAAACTCCTTGGTAAAATAAATGGAAATCGGCACAGTATAGACAATATGGCATATCGGTTGAGTAATGGCAGTCTGGCTGTTATAGAAAATTTCCTTTGCCTGTTCCAACCTGGGTTTATCAAGATCATCAATTAGAACCAGCACTTTCTTTTTCTCATTACTTTCAATATTTGCAATAATGAGATTTATTTTATCAATAAGATCAGAAAGTCTGGGTTCAATTATCTCCCTGATCATCTTCCTCGTAGTATCTTCTGACCTGATCCTTGCCAGCGCCGAGAGGAAAAATGTCCTGAGTCCGCCTTCTACAGTAGCTGCAATTGATGTTTCCTCTTCACTGATCTTTTCTATGTTGTGCTTCCATCCTTCAAGCTGTTCTATAAGTTCGGGTTTGAGTTCCTTGCCAGAATCAATATATTGAATATATAATTGTGCTCCGATCGAAAACAGTACATCAACGTAATTGAGATTGTTGACGTCGCATACTTCTTTAACCGAATACTTTACAATAAAAAATTTCTCATTCATCTCCCCATCGGCAGCAAGCCTGTTAAGTTCAGTGGATTTGCCGCAGCCCCGGTGACCCGAGAAAAAATATTTTGGTGACTGCCTGTGCTGTCTGAGAAGTGCTCTTTTTAATCTATTCAAAGGTTTGCCCTTCCGTTCTACATGAAACGGACTATTGGCAGGAAGCGGATAAAAGGGTTCAAAATTACTCCATGCTAAGTCGAGGTCTTCAGCAATAATGAATTCTTCTGGCATTATAAATCTCCTGAAAGGAATATAAACATTTATACTCTAAATACTACTTACAACTTAATCTTAATGTTATAAATATCATATATCGAATTCGTTTTTTTATTATGTAATTGTGTCCCTATCTAATAATCTTCGAATTAGCCCGGTGGCTGTAATCGACATAAACGCCCCGCCCGGCAAGACCATGGGCCATGCCGGTGCTATTATCAGCGGGGGCGGCGGGAGTGCCAGGGAGAAGATCGAGGCGCTGGAAGGTGCGGGGGTTGTGGTGGCAGGGAGTCCAGGGGATGTGGCTCGGAATATGAAGAGGATGATCTGAATAAATCTGTATTTCAGGATTTAATTGATTTGAGATTCTCTTCACAAAAGTTGATTAACTTTGGGTCTTTAATCTCTTTTCCAATTACCAGCGCCTGTTCATAATAGTCTATTGCCTTTTTTACCTGCCCCAGATCACTGTATGAACTCCCGAGGTTTCCTAGGTCTGATCCTTCTCCCTGCCTATCGCCTATTTCTTTAGATATCACCAATGCCTGTTCATAATAGTCTATTGCCTTTTTTACCTGCCCCAAATCACTGTATGCATTTCCAAGGTATACAAGCTCTGCTCCTTCTCCCCGCCTATCGCCTATTTCTTTTGATATCACCAGCGCCTGTTCATGGTACTCTATTGCCTTTTTTACCTGCCTCAGATTTCTGTATGCATCCCCGAGGTTTCCGAGGTGGTGTCCTTCTCCCCGCCTATCGTCGATTTTTTTTGATATCACCAATGCCTGTTCATAATAGTCTATTGCCTTTTCTACCTGCCCCAGATCACTGTATGAACTCCCGAGGTTTCCGAGGGCGTTTCCTTCTCCCTGCCTATCGCCTATTTCTTTTGATATCACCAGCGCCTGTTCATAGTACTCTATTGCCTTTTCAACCTGCCCCAAATTTCCGTATTCACTCCCAAGGTTTCCAAGGTCTGCTCCTTCTCCCCGCCTATCGCCTATCTCTCTTGAAATCACCAGCGCCTTTTTATGGTACTCTATTGCCTTTTCTACCTCCCCCAGATTTCCATATTCACTCCCAAGGTTTCCAAGACCTGCTCCTTCTCCCCGCCTATCGCCTATCTCTCTTGAAATCACCAGCACTTGTTTAATGTACTCTATTGCCTTTTCTACCTGCCCCAGATCACCATATGCCAACCCGAGGTTTCCGAGAACAACACTATGGTCACCAATATCATCAAACAATATATTGTCGCTAAAATGGTCTTCAGGTAACATTCCTAAATACAGGTCAACAAGTGTTCTATAGTTCCCCCACCTGTCTAGGTCTACATATAATTTATTGTCCATTATTATATTCAAAGCTTTATTATAATCTTCTGCCCTGCAGGCATGATAATGAGCCTCTATTAATGGCTGGATATCTTCTCTGCTTGTACGTTCTTCTGGCACGGGAAGGGAAAGGTAGTATTGCATGGCAATTTCATGTACCTTCATCTTATTTTCAAGATCATCATATGCAAATTCCCCTACCAGGGGATGAAGCCAGTAACTGCCCTCATGGTCGGTTTCCAGGAGGGACTTCTCCATAAGATTCTCAATAGCATCTTCAGACGTGGTTGCGACAAACATTCTCTCGATTGCAGTTTTTGATTCTGGCTGCCTGAAGACCGATATATGTTCTAACAGTTCCTTTTCATCCCCTGCCAGTTTGTCAAACAGTCTTCGTGCCATCTTGATGGTACTTTCTTTGTGTCTCTTGAATGTACTGAGATTATCCAGGGTATCCTTCACGCCAAAATTTTTAACAAGTCCTATTAACAATTTCAGAGCCAGAGGATGACCATCTACACTTGAGGTCAGCTCTTCCAGTTGTGATTGTTCTACTTCATCAAGTCCATTCTTTACCAGATAATCAACGGCAAAATTGGGTTTTAGACCTTTAAGTTCGTGTTTATTATCCTCCAATATGTCAATAAGACTTCCTCCGTCTGCAAGTACAGGCAAGGTCCGGCTTGTTATGATTATCTTTGCTTGATGGGTACTATCCCGCAATGAAGTAAACAGTGAATCTATTCCTGGGTCATGGAAATTTCTGTTATTCAGAGCTGTTTCGAGATTATCAAAAATAAGCCATGGAGAGTCACGTTTCTCCAGTTCGTCTGTTAATCTATTAATATCATCTTGTCCTGCTTCCCGTCCCTCGTCCACGAACTGTGCAATCTGTGGTGTGTGTATGTATCCAGCAAGTTCTTTAAGCACATCGCCCAACGTAGCACCAGGTCTCTTAGCAAAATCAAACCAGAAAGGCAGGGGAACATTGGCGGGTCTGGTTTCAACAAGTGCCCGTGCCAATGTTGTCTTTCCTATACCACCCATACCGCTGATGAACAGGATGCGGTGTTCATTTAGATAGACCATTGCCTGGTTTATTTCATGCACCCTATTTTCAGTGACAAACTCCCTGAGCCGGGGCGGGTAATCCGGAAGGGTTGAAGGAGAATAACAGTTTAAAATCTTTAAATTGACTGAAGCCTGCCGTTTTTCATCCAGATATTGCATGAGTTTAATTAATGCTTCTCCCGATGGCTGTTGGATTTGGAACTGATTGACATACTCTCCTATTGCCTGCTGGCCTGTATTATCTCCAATAGTAACATCGTGACCTGCTGTTATACCAGCGCCGCCCTTTATGTCTTGCTTATTTGAAGATTTATCATCCATTTCAACCCTTCCCCTATTTGATATTTTTCTGGAATCTTATAGTTAAGAACATAATATCTTTGACATATATCCTGAATACTTTGCGCTCTTTGCGCCCTTTGCGGTGTATAATTTTGGTCACCGCAAAGAGCGCGAAGTTCGCAAAGATTGTTTGAATTGTTTTATTTTTAATTATAAATGACTGCATTGTTCACATATATACGAACATTCCCATTACCCCCAGACAGCTTGTTCATGTTTGTTGAAGAAGACGAATGCGTTTTTCAATATCATGTAGATCTTTGTCTGAAAAACTGGGATCATCCTTGCCAAAGAATGCAACTTTTTTCCATTCTTCTATCGCTTTTGATCGCCATTCATCCATGTTAGGCCCACCTTCCCCCATTTTTTTCTGGTAAACTGCTGCCAGGTCTTGATGAGCACTTGCATATTCAGGTATTATTCTTATTGCCTCAAGATGTTTATTGATCGCCAGATCATAGTTTCCGGTAAGATAATAATAATTTCCAAGGCCATTGAGAGCATTCGCAACATTTCTTTTATTTTTAGGATCCAGAGTAAGTGCAATTTCAAATTTTTCTTTTGCTTTATCCAGGTATTGCTGTTCATTATTGGCCAGATACATATTTTTGTATACATATCCCATAAGGGCAAAAGATTCTGCAATAGATCGGTACTGGAAATACGATTCAGCTTTCTCAGAATCATTAATGACCTTTTCATAACGTTTATTTGACAAGTGCTCCAGGGACCTTGTGGCATAAATTGTAATAAGCAAATTCCTTGCCTCAATGTTATTTGGGTAATCCTCAACTGCTTTTGTGAGATAATGTTCTGCAGTATCGAAGTCCCTCTCATAATATGCAGAACGTCCTAAAGTGTAGTAAGCATCTGTGGATAATTTCATATCAGCAGATTCGGCTTCTTTTATTTTTGCCAGATGCTCGTTCAATTTGTCACGTAATTTTTCTGGAATATCTTCGATTTTTCCTTCTTTTGGAGATGAACTATAGTCATTGTAGATCAAGTTAATTTGATATATATGCTCACCGATCGCAACTTGTCCAGATACATCACCAATTGAAACATCGCCACCCGCAGTGATGCCAGGGCCTCCGGCCACTTTATTATCAGACTTATATTGTTCAGGCATTAGTGATCCTCCATCCTTATTATTTGTGAACTCATTGCCGACACCATTAAAAGTAGCAGTAACAGGAGTCTTGTGCCCATCCTGAAATCCCTACTCACCTGTATGGTGGGAACTGAAGGTTTTGAAAGTGTCATTCAAATGCCCTCATGGTCAGAGGAGGAATGGAAGACTTATACCCACCAATTGTGCGATTTTTTTTGCTGGTTCGTAAAGCTCTGAAATGTCATTGATTGCTGTACCAGTCCCTTTAACAGTATTGATAGTGCTTTCAAATTTTTCTTTGATTTTGGACAGTACAGGCTTCTCCTTCTCAGCTTCAATAATTGCCGCACTGATTTCCCCGTTCACAACATTTTCATAATTAGAGGATAGGCCGAGTCTGGTAATTCCTTTCTGGAAGTCATTGAGACACTTCCTCAGTTCTTCCAGATCAGTTTGTCCAATTTGGATTTGCTCAATATGTTCTCCTGCTACAAACTGACCGCTCACATCACCTATAGAAACATCGCCACCTGCAGTTATACCTGGACCGCCAGTAACATTCTTGCTATATTCATGTTCTTCTGTCATATTGACCTCCAACTTTAATCTTTCACAGGTAGTTTAATTATATTTTCTAATAACTTCTTCTCTGGCAACTTCAGACCAGTTGACCCATGGAAACAGACCAATTTCATTTTTCATTCTATCGAATCTGTCAGGCATTGATACTGTGATTGTGGCCATGAGATCACCTTAATTGCTTATATTGCAGGATATTTGGACACATAAACATTTGCATTCACAGATATCTGCAAATACACAGACTAAAAAAAATCACCTAAAAAAAATAAGCGTGGAATTAAAACCAGCACTTATTGTAAAATCCTACTCGAATATCTCAGGCACGATCCTGCGCGCAACTTCCATATACGCCGCCACCAGGTCGCCCTTATCGAACCTGAAGACATCCTTATCAAGTGAATCCCCGGTCTCTTTATCCCAGAACCTGCAGGTATCACACGATATCTCGTCACCCAGAATGATCTCATCACCCCTGCGCCCGAACTCAAGCTTGAAATCCGGCAGCAGAAGTCCCTTTCCATCCAGGTATGACTTGAGGATCTCATTTATCTTCAATGCAGTCTTTTTGACATCTGCCAGTTCCTCTTTTGTGGCAAGACCCAGCGCCTCCGCAATATCCTCATTCAACATGGGGTCATGGCGGGCATCATCCTTGTAGTCCATTACGATGACCGGCGGCTCCAACGGCTGCCCCACCTCAAAGGGATACTTCTTAGTAATAGAACCGGCTGCAATGTTTCGAACAATGACCTCGACCAGGATTATCTTGATGTTATCCACCAGCATCTCATTATCGGTCACCATCTCCCTATAATGGGTCTCGATGCCGTTCTTTTCCAGGAGTTCGAATAACTTTTTAGATATCTGCGCATTATAATATCCTTTTTTAGAAACTTCAGCCTTCTTTTCCCCATCGAACGCTGTGAGGCTGTCCCTGAACACCATAATAAACGCATCAGGATCCTCTGTCCGGTAAACAGTCTTAGCCTTTCCAGAATACAGTTCTTCACCCTTATTCATCAAATCACCCTATGCTGTTGAAAATAATGTGATGGCAGTAAAACAATATAACACTACCCATCATACCATATCCAATACACATTTTACGATATCCTGTGCCACATTCACCCCACAAGCCTCATATATGCCCCTGCCCGAAGGCGTGCCGTTCACCTCAAGTATTTGCAGTCCATCCTCACCTTCGATAAGGTCCACCCCCGCATATACCGTGCCCACGGCCCCGGCTGCCTCCACTGCCAGACCTGCGATCTCACCCGTTACCTCACATCTTTTATGTGAACCTCCCCTGGACAGATTGTTTATCCACGAACCAGGAGGTGCCAGCCTGTAGATAGCAGCAGGTACACCCCCGTCCACAACAAAGACCCTGATATCCCTGCCCGGATTGGGAATGAAACGCTGCAGGTACAGCACGCCCCTGGTGTCAATGACAGAGCTCAGCAGTTTCACAGAGTGTTCATCATCAACCACACAGTGAATATCCATACCTTTGAACCCGAAAATGGGCTTCACTACAGCCCTGCCCCAATCCCTGATCGCATCAAGGGCTGCATCCAGGTCGGTGGTTAGTATAGTATCTGGGGTGGGCAGCCTGTGCTCCCTGAAAAGGTATGAGCACATGTGCTTATTGGCAGCCGTACGAATAGCCTCTGGTGGATTTACCACCTTCAGTCCCGACCTCTCCAGGTTGCACAGCACATCCAGTCTATACGGCATATCCTCTGAACCGCCACTGCCACCATCACCTACTCCATCACTACTGCCAGCATCACCTACTCCAACACTACCGCCACCATCACCTACTCCAACACTACCGCCACCATCACCTACCCCATCACTACTGCCAGTATCACTACCCGTACCAACACTACCGCTACCACCACCTATACCAATATCACTGCCCACATCACTACCACTCACACCAACACCACCTGCACCGCCAACATCCCTCACAATCACCGCATCCAGGGATCCCAGGTCAGTGTTTCCTGCATAAAGCCTGTTGTGTTCCTTTATACTTGTAGTTACGTCGTGGAGCCTGAAGACAACAGGCCTGGCGCTGGCTTTTACAAGTGCATCGTTCAATGCAATAGCAGTCCAGTCCCCAGGGTCGGTCACTGCAATACCGATACGCTTCACCTGAAAACCCCCTCAATAATAACCGGACTGAGATTTAACTGTTCCAGCACGCACGCCTGGATATTCACTGCCTTTGCTACCTTATCAATAATACTACCATCTGCCGTAGCAATGATACCGTTACTTTGCTTCAGGTCATGATCCACATGTCTCGATGTTCTGGCACCCCCTTCAAGCCCCACATCCTTCAATTTTGTCTCCACCCACTGTGCCATTTCCCCGCTCTTACTTATCTGGCTGTCAAATAAAAATTCCACTATTGAAGGAGCAAAACCTGTAAATATCCCCAAGATCTCGTCCATTGCCCTTTCTGTCAGTCCCGAGCACCGGTAATTCCTGAATACACCCCTGATATCCCTTAAAAACCCGTCATCACACAGATAGACCGGCTCACCCTTAAGCGCAGATTCCACCCCTATCAGCACATTGTAACCGTCAACAAGTACCACCTCTCCTTTCAGGTCTTCACACTTTACCGTCTTTTTTCTGCGGCTTTTTATTGTGTCCTTGTCGAATACCACCCTTGTAAAAACATACCGCCATTTGATATCCAGCCGATAGTGATTGCAAACAAACGTAATGGCTCCCTTGACTGGATAACCCCTGTCTAAAAGATACCTGACATCTGTTACGGCTTTTCCAGGCTCTGGCATGGTCAGTAATCCAGCTTGAACCTCAACAGCGCAGCAATCCCGCCCAGACCGTGCAGCCTGTGACCTGGCTCGAACTCGGTACTGAACACGACCACTTCACCCCGGCTGTGTTCTATGTTCAGCAGGAACGCATCAATGTTCTCACCTTTCTCACGTCCTTCCCTGAGCAGTTCATCGGCAATAAGCAGGGTCTCGATCGCACCCATATCCCGGGCTCTGTGCACTTCATCCCAGCCGTATACTGCCGCCCCTTCGGTAGCTATCCTGGCCATCAGTTCTTCTAAAAGAGTTGCTTCCCTGGACAGGCGTGATTCCTCAACTATCCTGTCCACCGCTCCCCTTCGAAGCACTTCCTGGTAACCTGAAACCCCTATAGTAATAGTATCCTCTGTCCTGGCACGTCCGGCAAGTTCGGGTTTTTTCTCCTTTAGGAATTTCATGTAATCATCCTTGGTGAACCCTGGCCCGGCCACTATCACTACTTCGGTCCCGCCAGCCCCCTGAGCCAGTTGTGCAGTCACTTGTGAGAAGAACTCTTCCCTGCTGCTTGATTCACCCTTGCCTGACCCCATCTTGACAGTTGAATAATCTTCCACACCGAACTGGCGAACCAGTCCGATGGATGCCTCGCCCTCCTCTATGGTAAGTATGACAACCCTGGGCCGCCGGGCCGCAGCTTCTGCTTCCTTGATGCGCTGGAGCTGGTCGCTCTTCCAGGTCTTGATCACAGACAGGTTGGTCCCCTCCTCGATATTCAGTGTATGGTAAGCACCGGTATCCTGCCCGCTCTCGATCAGGCCGTGCAGCCTCAGCCTGTTGGCGAATTTATGGAATTCGATCTTATCTATACGCACCCCCAGGCGCATGGGCTTTTTCTCCATCTTCTCTGGCCGCAGTTTATCGGTAGCACCTTCCACCCGTCGCTTGGTCAGTGCAAACACAAGGTCGCCTGGCTCAATGATATATTTCAGGTGCCACAGGTCGTCCAGGGTTTCGGGTGTCAGGGCTATCTGGCCTTCCCTGCCTTTCAGGTTTCGCTTGGTAACTCGCATCTGGACATTATATTGTGCTGGTAACTTATGTTATTTTGGATTTATGTACAAATGTATCGCTTTCCAATCTACGAAAGATGGGGTTTTAAAATTATTTGTTCTTCTGGTACATATTTAAAGCTTGCAACAACTGATGATATTATTATTCGATAATATCAGCAAAAGCGAAATTAGGATGCACTTCCCTTATCCGGACACGCACCGCTTCCCCAACCATAGCGTGTTTAACAAAAACAACAAAGTCCCCGACCTTGGCAATCCCGTCACCCTGTTCTCCAATCTCACGGATCTCCACGTCGTATTCATTACCGGCCTTAATGTCAGTGGATATGAACTTCTTGCCTATTACATATATCTCAGCACTCTGCTTTCTGGAAGCCCTAGGCGTATACGAGCGTACATACACAAAGTTTTCCTTCACTTCATCCAGGAACTCCTTGAACATGTCACCCTGGAAAACCTTGACAACAAAATGACCTCCGGGCATTAGTAGCCGTTTTGCCACACCAAGTGCAGCCTCGCTCAGGCTAATGGAACGGCCGTGGTCGAGACTCCAGTTGCCTGTCAGGTTAGGCGCTGCATCGCAAATTACGGTATCTGTCCCGTGTTTGCCAATGATCTCCTCGATCCTTTCCAGTGTCCTGTCAGAAGTGAGATCCCCTTTAAAGGTATCCACTCCCTCAATAGGTGCTATCTTCTGCAGGTCAACACCAAGTACCCGCCCGCCTGAAAGCTCTTTTGCCATCTGCAGCCAGCCACCCGGGGCAGCACCCAGGTCCACTACAGATGCACCTGGTTTTATAACGTTGTGCTTCTTATTGATCTGCTGCAGCTTGTAAGCAGCCCGGGAACGATATCCTTCATCCTTTGCTTTATAGTAGAAATAATCCTTCTGGTTCCTGGCCATACAAGGGTTTATTGTTATGGACTGCCTTAAACTTCACCCAGGTGAATAAAAGTTGTTCATAGAACTTGATGGCTGGCATGCAAAACTACGGTTCTCAGCCTGCCATTTAATACCTGACCATCCAAAATGCGGCAGGCTGCACGGTCATACTTATGCTGTCAGCGTACGTATCGAGGGTAGTCAGTCAGGTCAGTTCATCATTGATTTTGAGGATGTGAAGAGGATTGTTATGGGGGTATGCGACCAGCTGGACCACAGGATATTGTTGGCCAGGGACGATCCTAGATTGAAAATAACAGAAGATGAGGGTTATTATACAGTGGAACTTATTAAAAGCTGCAAACATTATGTGCTGCCCTCAGATGATGTAAAGTTACTACCCATACCGTCGGTAAGTGCCGAGGACCTGTGCACGTATTTCCTTAATGAGATTTCTACTGTTATCAGGAATAACGGTTTTGCAGATAATATCACGACTCTGCATGTCCGTGTGGATGAAGGTATCGGACAGGGAGCTGGCTGTGATATAAGCCTGGCTTGATCTGTAGCACATTTTCGGAGCATTTAAATATATTATATCATATTGCTCATCTGGTGTAATAATGGAAGGAATTGCCATAACAAAAGATTCAACATCTGTAGACTTAGAACCAATAGCAATGGCTATATATTCAGCAGTTGGTCTCCCGGTAACAGTAAAGAGTAAGAATAAGAATGGTATACGGATCGAGAACAACCAGGTCATTGATTATAATTACACTGGCAAGTATCTGGAAATGGCAATCGAACAGAAAAAAACCATTCATGGCTTTGCCGAAGAGGGGCCGTATAAGGATGTCCCTGTAGTGGTTTCACCGATCAGGGATAAAGAAGGTGAGGTTGTAGCTGTCATTGGAATTGTCAACCTTGCGGGTTTTATCGACCTTACAAGACTCTAATTCCAAAAATCTTATATTGTAACCTGTGCCTTTTATTTTTATGCAGACAGGCTATGTATATCACGATGACTACTTGAAGCATGACACTGGCCTCCATCCTGAGAATGGTGGTCGCTTAACTGCTATAATGGATGGCTTGAAGGAAAGTCCTTATTTCAACAGGCTCATCCTGATCGAACCCGTACCTGCCAAAGCGGACCAGATCCATTATATTCATACCCATGACCTTATCCGTACAGTCAGGAATTTTTCAGCAAGTTTGATGCAGCTCGACCCGGACACACCCACCTGCAGCCGCTCGTTTGAGATAGCGTTGTTGGCTGCAGGTGGAGTGATTTTAGCAGTTGATGCAGTGATGGACGGGATGGACAGCGTATTCGCACTGGTACGCCCGCCCGGACATCATGCCGGGCCGGACAGGAGTATGGGTTTTTGCCTGTTCAACAATATAGCTATAGCGGCCCGGCATGCACAAAAGAAGAGATTGGAAAAAGTGCTTATCGTTGACTGGGATGTCCACCACGGCAACGGTACACAGGAAGCTTTCTATAAGGACAGCTCGGTGATGTATTTTTCCATACATCAATCCCCCCATTATCCAGGCACGGGCAGTGTGGACGAAACTGGTGTGGGAGATGGTAGTGGATATAATATTAACGTGCCGTTGCGATCAGGTGCGGGAGATCCGGATTACCTGTATGTATTTAACGAGATACTGGTGCCAGCAGCCCGTAAATTCAAGCCTGATATCATTCTTGTCAGCGCAGGACAGGACGGGCACAGGGACGACCCGCTGGCAGGTATGAACCTGACATCAGAAGGGTTTGGACAGATGGCGGGGGTGGTGCGCTCGCTGGCAGATGAACTGTGCGGCGGGAAGCTGGTACTGGCGCTGGAGGGCGGGTATAATTATGATGCATTATCAGAATCCGTTGTCATGATATTCAGGGCACTTATGGGTGAATGTGATGATATATCAGAAACGGAAACAAGAACTGGAGTGTGGACGGAAATGGAAGCGAAAGTGGAAGCTGTGATGCAAACAAGAGCTGGAGCAGGTATGGGAATGGGAACCGAAGCGGGGACTGAACAGGTATCAAACCATACGCGCCAGGTAGTAGAGAGGGTCAAGGAATTACATTCAGGTGGAAAAATCCTGTAAGGAATTCCCGAAAACTCTGATCGTCGAGCTCAAGTAATTCACTACCCTGCAAAATCTTAAAACCCGACTTTATGCTCTTACCCACATGCTTACCCAGCCTGCAGGTGTGTATCTCGTTACATAGTAGGTCGGCAGCATCTGTATACTTACGCTGAATATCCACCACATACCTGCCGTTTTCTATATAGATTTCTGAAAACCCTCTATCCTGCAGGTATTTCTGCTTGAATTTTTCTGCATGGGATTTTTCCCATACAGGTGGACCCGTATGCTTTTTAACAGGGGGCAGCCGGCAAACCTCCAGTTCCAGTACCACTACAGCCTCCCGGTCACCAGCCCACACATCGTCATTTTGGACAGTAAATCTATTCCGGGACAGCAAGTCTGTGATACTGCTCTGCAGCGTGAACAGCTGGGGATAGAGCACATCTTCTACTTCATCCGGCTTGTCAAAGACCAGGGCCATCAGGAAAGTTCCACGGTTAGAAGTGATACTGTCAAATTCTGCATTACTTAACCGGGCCGAAAAAATAGGAAAGAACTGCTCAATTGTAGGTAAGTCAAGATACTGCCGCGCCCTGTCAATAAATCCGGCAAACCTGTCCAGTGTCAGTGCTGCAGCTACATTCCTGGCCGGGTCAGTGGGGTCCACCACCACAAGTGGGTCATTGTGCTGCTTGTTCCCGTGTTCAATAATGTCAATGATGATGCCGGATTTCCAGCCGTCTGCTGCTTGCAGCACTTCCATGAACGAGCCGTAATGTATTACAAGCAGTTCTGCCAGATATCCCGAGAACCCGCCTGTCCTGAGGTCTGAACCATAAACCCCGGCTCCTTTCATGAACTGCTTAAGCAGGAGTACTTCATCTTCCAGTCCCTTTATCCTGTCCAGGATGAAAATGTTGTGGAAAGGGGTTCTGTCAACTGCTGATTTTATCTGCGCAGCACTGCTCACCCTGAAGCAGGGTACCAGGTCAACCTTGAAGTTACCGAAAACAGCATGGACGTAAGGATGCTCTGCATACCTCTCCTCACTATTATCGGCATCAACCGCCACCTGCCTGGCGATATTGAGCCCCACGATCTTCAGGTCCTGTTCCGGTGTATCCTCTGGGAAAGATATGAATATATCCAGGTCGTGCTCACCTGATATCCAGGTACCTCTGGCGGCAGACCCCACCAGCATTCCTGAAACGTCTGTCAACCCCGTCCCTTCTGCTGTTCGGTCTACCAGGGATATGATGCGGTCAGCCACTTCCTGCATCCTCTGTTGTTCAGCAGGCACCGGTTTTATTTTTCCCAGGACCTTGTTTATTATATTATTTGTGTTCATGGCATCATTTAAGTGGAATTTCATTCATGGTATCATTTAAGTGGAATTTCATTCATGGTATCATTTAAGTGGAATTTCATTCATGGTATCATTTAAGTGGAATTTCATTCATGCTATCATAAATGGGACCCCTGGGTGTAAGTGTGCTTTTCTTAAACGCAATGGAATTCACAGTAAACTCCCCCAGGTCAATGTCCTGCAGTCCTGCCAGCACCCGGGCAAGCTGTTCCTTTGAAGTGTTGTCCAGATGCTTGACCCGTGCCAGTGTGGCGTGTGCAGTGAACCTGCCCCGGTCCTTCTTGAACCTGAAACTTTTAAGGACACGCTCCACTTCGCTGTGCAGGTGTTCGAATTCACCTGTGGCACCCAGCCAGATGACTTTCATGTATGATGGCTTTGGGAACACGCCCACACCTGTGACCCTGGCTGTGAACGGGGCGCAGTCAATTTTAGTAAGGGCATCGGTGATGGGAGCTACCTGTGATTCTGGGATGTCGCCAAGGAACTTCAGGGTAATGTGGATGAGACCTGAGTCCACCAGCTTCAGGCCCTTGAAATCAATTTCCTGCTGGATGGAATATGCAGCCTCTTTTATGTGGTCCGGGAGTTCTACGGCTAAGAATGTGCGTATCATGGACTATCACAGTCAATTACGGTCGCTATTTACTTAAGATTTGGTTTTTCAGTTCGACCTATGATGAATCCTTAGGTGCATGAAAAATGTTTAAGTTCTTTATAAGTCAACTCTAATTTTGGACATTTGCTTACAAATAGCATCAGGATTAATTAGCAATCATTGTGAATAAATATGGTTGAATTATATTGGAATCATTATGCGAATCATTTGGATAATGTCCAGTTTATTTATCACAGTTGACTTCAGGAATGCAAGACAAATAAAATATCGGGTTCGTTCCCGGGCATTCTACTGCTCTTCAATCTCTGTTAACCAGTCAGGAATCTCTTTTTCCTCTTCAATATACGAAAGCTCCAACTGGCAGAACTGTTCTCCTGTATCGTATTTACAGGAATGGATATCGCACCGGATATGTTTACCAGTAGCAATATTTGCAATACCCTCAATTTCTCCGCGCATGAACGCACAGGGCTTAACATCCAAATTTTTCACACCAGCGCAGTCAACCGCTTCGGAAATTGTTATCATGAAACCATCCAGGAACTTCTCAACTGAATCTATATTTGCCAGAAGTTGTTTTTTGTAATATTTAGGAAGTGCATCCGTAAGTAACTCTTCACCGTCAACCTGGTAGAAGCTTTTCAAGATATCTGCGAGCCGATTGCTGAACCTGACCCCTGCCTTACGGTAGGTCTCAGAGAATATTTCAGGGTTCTGTTCCAGGTTATTCAGTATTCTTAGTTGGTAACCTATAATATGACTATTAGTTCCTACTATTGGTTCTGCTGGAGTTTCGGTTTTCAATGATTCCATTATTTTCTCAGATAATGCTGTTTCCACTTCGTACAGTTTTTCATCTGAAATTGATAAATTAAGATATTTATCCAGGTTATCCCTGAAACTTATAGAACGCATGTTACCGATTTCATAATTGCAGGTAGTTTCTCCGTTGGTGCCACAGGTTGATTCATATGTTCCCATGGACTGATTAAATAACGCACTGAATATACCTGCCAAAAGACCCGAAAAATAGAAACATGCCTTCAAATCTATATCCGGAAGATCCAAACATTCATCGCAGGTTTTCACTTCATACGTAATTTGTTTGGAATCAGGATCAATGGACCGAAATGCCCCGTATCCTTTGCCCATTTTCCTGAACAATGGCCCGTAAATATTCCGGTTCAATATTTGAAGTATTTTCAAGCCCTGCTTGGGATCTCTTCGATTGAAGTTCCTAAATAGCTTGGATTCCAATCCTTTTTTGTCGTGCTGCTCCTGAATATTTTCCATTGTACCGTTTGCAGTGGACTGGTATTCAATCCGGGCTATGTTTGGATTATAAAGCACAACATAATCCAGACGCTTCTGTATTTCGATCGTATTGACGTAATCACCCAGGGTGGTCCGAATAACAGGCAGATCATTATCGACCAAGTAGAACATCTTTTGCCATAGAATCTTTATTGCAGACTTCAACCTGAAACTCATAGTGTCAATTAAAGTGTCTATATTTAAAATAGTTTCTTAATTATTCATAGTATTTTCATATTATTTTTATACCTAATGGATATGAACCGATAATTTTTAACCAATCAACAATTTTTTCGATATTATTCAGTGCAACGCTGATATCTCTATCAGACCTGTGTCCTTCCATATCTATGTAAAATAAATAATCACCCAATCCCATCTTTGAAGGTCTGGATTCGATTTTAGTCAGGTTGATGTTGCGGCTGGCAAATTCACCCAGTAGATCGTACAGGGCACCCGGTCTGTCATAGGCAAGGTGAATGATGATGGATGTTTTATCATGCCCGGTAGGTTCGGGAATATTATTCCCTAATACAACGAACCTGGTGTAGTTCTCTTTATAGTCCTGGATATCATTTGCCAGTATATCAAGACCGTATTTCTTTGCAGATTCCCTGGATGCTATGGCAGCCATCTCAGGGAATTCAGAAGTGAGTTTTGCGGCATGTGATGTGCTGCCTGTTGTCTGTATCTTAATATTTTTAAAATGTTCACGTATGAATTTACGGCACTGGGCCAGTGCCTGGGAATGGGACAGAATAACCTTAATATCTTCCGTGTGCCCCTTTGACAGGAGGCAGTGCCTGATAGGGACAATAACCTCGCCAATAATGTATATATCATTTTCTTTAAGTGCGTCCATAGTAATTCCGATAGACCCTTCCAGTGAATTTTCAATGGGAACTACACCACAGTCAACTTCCCGGGTAAGCACAGATTCAATAACATCTTCCAGATTATCGAAGAACATGAGCCGGGCTTTCACATTGAGCTGTCTGGCAGCTTTTTCAGAATACGTTCCTTGTGGACCCAGCAAACCAATAATCATACCTATTACAAGCTAGTGAATTATCATATAGTTTTTGTAGATATCAAGAAAATGCTCATTTCGTTCGCATTTTCTAAGCTCACATGAAAGTACTTTTCCATGTGGACAAATTATAAGTGTCATAAAAATATAATTACTTTAATCACGTCTGGTAGGAAAAATGAATTTAAAACAGATTTTTGCCCTTATTATGGTCTTTGTCATACTGATCATGATGGGAACATTACCATTATGGTGGGATGCTAAGATACCGTTGATATTTGGATTTCCGGCATACTTAATGGGTGAGATCGATGCATACATAAAGGCGGTAAAGTGGCTTATTGACCTGATATTTGGTTAGGTTGACCAATTAACCTTATATTAGGGTAATTGGGGATTAGGGTATTCGGGGCGTTCGGACATGATATGTCTGGAGTGTATAATATGCGGGGAAGAGTTGGCGAGTAATACTTTTTTAGACAGGGACCATTACACAAAAATAAAAAGATATACATGCAATACATATAATATGCAACATCTACCAATTCATATTCAGATTGAACAGTATCGAGTGACTAGATGATGAAACTTGAAAATACATTGATGATGATACCTGGGCCGGTACCCATTGCTCCCAGGGTACAGAGAGCCATGGGCAGACCTATGTTCGGTCACAGGGGCGAGGAATTCGGCGCCATCTATGATGAATGCAGGGAGATACTTGCCGAACTGTTCCGGACCAAAAACGAAGTATTCGTAATATCAGGTTCAGGCACTGCCAGTATGGAAGCTGCCATAGGGAACGTGATAGGAAAGGGCGATACAATAATCACTATCGAGAACGGTAAATTCGGTGAGCGGTTATGTGATATAGGGGAGCGCTATGGTAATGCGGTAAAATTGCAATATGACTGGGGCACACCTATTGACCTGCAGGCCGTGGAAGCCGCCCTTGAAAACGGTGCCAAAGCCGTGGCAATGGTACATAACGAGACCAGTGCGGCCATAAAGAACCCGGTAGAAGAAGTAGCCAAACTTGCACACAAATACGGTGCCCTGTTCATTATGGATGCTATTACTACAGTTGGGGGTGATACGGTAGAGGTTGACAAATGGGGTGTGGATCTGGCATTTATGGGTTCCCAGAAATGTATTGCTGCACCACCGGGTCTGTCTGCCATTACGGTCAGTGATGCTGCATGGGATGCCATAGTGGATAAACCGCCATATTATCTTGACCTGAAAGCATACCGTAAATCAGGCTCAAATTCACCCACCCAGACACCATACACACCAGGTGTGCCGTTAATATCTGCCATGTGTGAGGCCCTTCGGATCGTGAAGGAGGAAGGAATGCAGCAGCGCAAGCACAGGCATGCACAAGGTGCAGCAGCTGTACGTGCGGCAGCGGATGCGCTTGGTATTGAACTGTTTCCGAAGATCGATAAGTATCACAGTTATTCCAATACTGTCACTGCCATGAACATTCCTGAGGGTATAACTGATAAGGAACTGCGCGGCGGGATGCTGGACATGGGTATCCAGATATCTGGCGGGCAGTCACACCTGAAGGGTAAGATATTCAGGATAGGCAGTATGGGTAATTTCACTGCTACTGATATGATCACCACCATCTCTGCACTGGAACTGGTGCTGGCAAAGCACGGGCTGGTTGACAGAATTGGCACAGGCCTGGAAGCAGCAAGCAGGGAACTGGACAAGATATAAAGACAATAGCAGTAAAGAAATACAATCGCAGTTAAAGGTGCAGTTAGGGGAAAAGCATGGTCACGATAGGCATTGCAGATACTACATTTGCCAGGTATGATATGGGAGGTGCAGCAATTGATGAGCTGCGCAACAATGCATCTGTGAAGATCGAGCGTTATACTGTACCCGGTATCAAGGACCTGCCCGTGGCCTGTAAGAAATTGATAGAAGAACTGGGCTGCGATATTGTCATGGCGCTGGGTATGCCTGGGGCAGACCCAAAGGATAAGATATGCGCCCACGAGGCTTCCCAGGGTATCATCCAGGCACAATTGATGACCAATACCCATGTGATCGAGGTGTTCGTGCATGAGGATGAGGCGCAGGATGAAAAAACCCTTGCATGGTTGATGGAGCAGCGCTCACGGGAGCATGCCCTGAATGTTGTTAAATTGCTGTTTAACAAGCGGGATCTGGAACGTGAGGCAGGTACCGGGCAGCGGCAGGGCTATAAGGATGCAGGTCAGGTGGGTCTGTAGAACATATTTAAATTTATAGTATAATGTCAATAAGAAATAAAATTTGAAATAACCGGAGATCATTATCATGAGCGATATTAAACTGGGATTTGTGATAGCAGAGTTCAACAGGGACATAACCTACCAGATGGAGCTACTGGGCAGGGAGCATGCAGAGTTTTTGGGGGCTACAGTTGAGCAGACCATTATGGTGCCGGGTGTATATGATATGCCGCTGGCCATAAAGAAAATGGTAACCGACCCCAACATCGATGCCGTGGTCACGATCGGCTGCGTTATCGAAGGCCAGACCAAGCACGATGAGATTGTGGTGCAGCATGCTGCCAGGAAGATCACAGACCTGTCACTGGAATATGATAAACCGGTAACCCTGGGCATATCGGGCCCTGGTATGAGCAGGCTGGATGCACACAAGAGAGTTGACTATGCCAAACGTGCGGTCGAGGCTGCCGTCAAGCTGGTGCAAAGATTAAAATAATATCTCATCCCAGATTGAAGCCATGGTATCAAAACGCCTGCAAAGTATAGAGGAATCGGCCACCCTCAGGATGACGGATCTGGCCAATGATCTCAAGCGCGAGGGACATGATGTTATCAGTTTCAGCCTGGGAGAACCTGATTTTGACACACCGAAGCATATCTGTGATGCTGCCGAAGTGTCGCTGCGCCGGGGCGACACCCATTATTCTCCTTCCCCCGGCATTCCCGAACTACGCCTTGCTATTGCTGAAAAACTGAATGAAGAGAACAACCTGAACATTGAGCCTGCACATGTGATCGTGACACCGGGCGCCAAGCAGGCTGTGTTCGAGGCCATACTTGCCATACTGGACGAGGGCGATGAGGGCATTCTGTTCGACCCGGCCTGGGTATCCTATGACCCGTGCATCAAGATAGCGGGCGGGAAGACAGTGTTTGCACCCCTTGACCCGGAAAATGATTTTTGTCCCACAGATGTAGCCAGTTATATCACTCCGAAGACCAGGCTTATTGTATTGAACAGCCCCAGCAATCCTACAGGGGGAATTTTTTCTAGAGAAGCGATAAAAGAGATCGCAGACCTTGCTATCGACCACGATATCACTGTGATCTCGGACGAGATATATGAGAAGATCATCTATGATAAAGAGCATTTCAGCATCGGCAGCCTACCTGGCATGGAAGACCGCACCATCACGATCAATGGTTTTTCAAAGGCTTATGCAATGACTGGCTGGAGGCTGGGTTATCTTGCCACATCTCATGAACTGTACACGTCCATGTCAAAGCTGCAGAGCCACAGTGTCAGCAGTGCCACTACTTTTGTCCAGTGGGCAGGTGTGGAGGCCTTAAAAGGGGACCAGTCATTTATTCCAGGGATGGTTGCCGAGTTCAAGGCACGGCGGGACCTGCTGGTGGACGGGCTGAACAATATTGGTATTAAGTCTAATTATCCCAGCGGTGCGTTCTATTCCTTTGCCGACGTAAGCGAATACGGTAACGGTGATGATGTGTGCGAGCAGTTGCTAACAGAGGCCCATGTGGCTGCCACGCCGGGAAGTGCGTTTGGACCCAACAGCATGGACTTTATCAGGATTTCCTATGCTACCAGCCAGGAGCGAATACGTGAGGCACTGGAGAGGATCGAGCAGGTGCTGGGATAACAGCCGGGTTTAAAATGAAAATAGTACACAAGTATAAGTCAGATCACGACTGTTTTCATTATTGTGTGAAGTAAAATCACGATTCGAAAACTCTCAGGTGGTCCGCTGTTCTATGATTACCAGTACGGCATAGCATCTATGCTGTATTCCCGTATTGCTGCGGCAAATATTTCCCTGGCAAATTCGATCCACAGTCATCAGGGATTCAAATTCTATACGTTTTCCAACTTGATCATCGAGGAACGGATCCCGGATAAAGACGGCTTGAATTTCACAAAGGCCCACTTTTTCCTTTCTTCGCCCGATCCTGAATTCATACGAAGTTTTACTGAGGGACTGCTGTTTGAACCTGAATTTTTCCTTGGTAAAAAGAAGAAGGTTGATTTTATTATCGAGCGTGTGGAGATTCTTCCACAGCGTGAGTTTTCGGATACCTGTACGTTCAAAACCCTGTCATCTGTGTATGTCAAGACTATGAGAAAACGTGATGGTAAGCTGGTCGAGGTTGACCTGTACCCAAAGGATGCCAAGTTCTATGAGAACCTGCATACAAACCTGACCGCCCGGTATGAGGAGTTCTACGGGCACCTTGTTGAGCATGAGCACTTTGAGGTTGTGGATGTGAAGGATGTCAAACCCAAACGGATATCGATTGGCAATTCTTTCAGGCGGTGCAGTTTGATGAAAATGGAAGTTGAGGCGAGCCCAGAGCTTGTGGAGTTTGCGTATGATGCAGGGCTGGGCGAGAAGAATGCTATGGGGTTCGGCTGTGTGGATGTGGTATGAGCGGGGAGCCCATGGATATTTCAGCTATCCTGGATCGTTACTTTTTCCATATGCCTGTTAAGGAGTTTTACTTCATGCTGTCCAGCAAATTCGAGCGCAGATTTCGTGTATCCGGATCTTGAGATGAATATCACCTGTTTCTTTTGTGTCCTGAATTCGGAGCTGTTGATCTTTTGTATCAGGTTGTCAATATCTTTGTAGCTGGTTTTCTTGTTTCGCCATTTGATCTCAAAAATATATGCCGTGTTGCCATCCGTGCCTACCAGGTCGAATTCGATGTTATCTTTCAGGTACTTCTCAAGTTTGATGTTGTACAGTGCTTCCAGTTTGTATTTTATTTCAAATTCTTTGGCAATTCCAAGTTCGGTTGAGACTCTCTGGTATTTTTCCTCCAGGTTTGCCAGTAGGTGTTCTGCCGCTTTCCCTGATGTGAGCTCCGTACCGAGGCCCAGATATTTGTTATTGACCCAGAAGGCAAATAGTGGGTTACGTATGTGGTATGTGCTATCTTTGCGGAATATGAGGTCTGTTCTCAGGAGGGCTTTGAGATAATTTGATATTTCGCCGGTAGGTTTTTTTATGTGCCTTGCAATTGCTGCCAGGGTTGCAGGATCTTGTGATAACAGGAAGAGTATGGTCTTGTACCTATCTTTGTTCTTGAATTTTGCAAGGGATACATCGAGGATGTACTCGAAATGCTCATTGATGGAGCCTGTATCTGCGAATATTTCGTTCATTATACAGAAATTTACCTGTGGTGTGTTGATCGAACTGTCAAGTGCATACTGTTCGGATATTTTCCTGCATACCGCAACCGTGTAGTACGGCTGGCCGTTTGTGAATTTGTATATCTTGTCTTTGTGGTTTTGGGCGATTTTAAATGGAAGTGTCGAATCGATAAGTTCGTATGTGCTTTCCCTGTCAAAGTTTTCCAGGGTCATCCTGGTGAACTGCCCGAAAAAGGGGTTTTTATAGTTGAGCATTTCATTGAAGACCGAGAACACTGAGCCTGATATCCAGTAGTTGACGTCCTTTTGTTTTTCTGTTATCGAGCGCATTACCTGAAGGAACCGGGGGTGTACCTGTAATAATTCCTGGAATTCGTCGAGCATGAATATGATCTTTTTTTTGTGTTTTTCTGCGAGTTTCTGTGCAAATGCGAATGTCAGTTCAAGGAGTTCTTCTGTGGCGATCTCGTGCTGTTTGAGGATGCTTATGAGGGTTCTTACGTGGTGGGTTTCCATATCTCCCAGTTTTGATGCGAGTATAAGCAGGTCTTCTATCTCATAGGGATAGTCTGCCTGTTCTTTTTGCCTGATTGTTTCGTATATCAGTTCTTTTGAGTATGCTTTGACGAATCCTTCTGTATCAGGGATTATTTTCTGGAGGTTTATGTAGGGGATCAGTATGTTATTGTCATGGGTGGTGTTTTTGAATTGCAATAGTAATTCTGTTTTTCCTATGCGCCTGAGCCCGAATAGTGCGATGTTTATTCTTGAGCCTGAGCTTATTGATCTGCTGTGCTGGTTAAGGATTGCGAGTTCATGGGTTCTGTTTATGAACATATATGTTAGTATAATGCTTTTATGCATAAATAGATTATGCATAATTGGGTTATGTATAATTGAATTATGCAGGTATTGTGGCTTGACAAGGGTGCTGCCGGAGGGGGGGCACCTGGGTACAGGGGGGACTACCGCTGCGGTTTGACCGGATCGGGTCATGGTGGAACAGGAAAGGAGACAAGATCGACATTGTTGCGTTGAACAGCGAGACTAATGAGATATTGTTTGCAGAGTGCAAGTGGCGCTCGGCACCGCTCGGTCGTGGTGTGGTTGAAGACCTGTTTGAGAAGAGTAAGCTGGTGGACTGGAGAATGGAAAACCGGCGGGAGTATTTTGCGGTGTTTTCGAAAAGCGGATTTGGTAAACCCTGTCTGGAATACTGCGAGGAGCATGGGGTGCTGATGTTTGATGCTAATCAGATCGCTGGCAACAGGAGTGAATAAACATAATCAAACAGGCACCGGGGTAATTAGTACGGCAATATTATAAATACAGGAAACATCCCGCATTCCACCATTTGAAAATACCCAACTTATTTCCCCACCGTGCTCCGCACAAACTCCAGCACACACTTCACATTTTCTTCCATAGTATTCCCGATCTCAGTCACCGAATCCTCCACCACATTTTCCTCCTTCCCAATATGCATATGCCGTGGATACGTAGAAACCTGGCGGTGGTGTGGCGCCGTATCTATTCTGATAATTTCATCTTCAAGCTGCCAGTGAAATGAGTATTTAGAATCAACCGGATATCTGATATCCATAAATGAGCCATCGATAAAAAGGAGCCTTACCTTATCACTAAAAATAATCGGAGCCTATATTATTATATCTGAAAAATGCTCCTCAGCACATCTGGCAATAACAATCAGCCTGTGCATCATATTCGCTTTACCAGATCATTAAGTAATTTTTTAAGGTCTTTTATATTCTGTTCATAGGAAAGAGCCGAAAGGTAATCCTCATATGCCGGATGTTCCCCTACCTCGCCTTGCTCGATCATTATTTCAATGTCTTCAGGCCTTTTTGTATTATATTTCTTTAATATATTCTGTAAAAATTCCTTTAGCTCTGACATTTTTGATAATGTAAGAAAAGTCTCAGTTTCAACACCCTGTAAATGCGGGCTTATTGTTGGTGCTGGGGATGCTTCAGATGCAATCATAATCTACCTCTTAACTAACAATTAGTAAGTTTGAGTATATAAATGATGCATATATTGGAGAGTATAAGAAAGTCTGAAACATTTTAATTCGTGTTTGAATGTCCGGCCAATTATCCCTATGATTTATAAGCATCTTGTCCAAATAATACTTTATGGACACACTTGAATCGATCCTCCTGCCTTACGGTTACCCTGGTCTGTTTTTAGCAAGCTTCTTGGCTTCCACTGTTTTACCCCTGGGTTCCGAAGGTGTGGTGATATTGCTTATTGCCAGGAACTTTAATATCTTCTCAGTAGTACTGGTGGCAACAGTCGGTAATTACCTGGGAGCCTGCACCAGCTATTACATAGGGCTTGCAGGCAGGACCAAACTTATCGAAAAATATCTTCGCATTAATACAGCACAGATGGAACATGCCCAAGTATGGTTTGAAAAATACGGTTCGTGGTCGTTGCTGTTAACATGGGTACCCGTGCTCGGGGATGCCCTGCCTGTGGTAGCAGGCATGATGAAACTGAAATTCGGCTTATTTTCCATCCTGGTCTTTGCAGGAAAGCTGCTCAGGTATGGTGCCCTGGCTTACCTGGTGTATATAGGCATCGGCATTTTATGAACATGATAAAATCATAAATCTTAACTACATTCATCCTAGCCCATATCACAGGCTTGAATAAAAATGAGATTATGGAAAAACGAAGATGCCAGGGTGCCACTTGCACTGATAGGAGTGCTGTTCGTACTAATATCAGCCGGTACTTCATTGAAATTATCACAGATGGATGCCC
>Ga0255429_1026_pt1 | contig 29914 bp, 23 predicted proteins | sample ANMaggSeSYBR02H9_FD_182636 | JGI IMG/M metagenome (GOLD analysis project Ga0255429, IMG submission 182636) | Sediment cell enrichment communities from methane seep in Santa Monica Basin, California, United Staets - ANME aggregate JGI... | ecosystem: Environmental > Aquatic > Marine > Cold seeps >... | reverse complement strand
AACTACTCCCTGGCTGTTCTATACGAGTGGTACAGGGACCTTTAATACAGTATCCCCTGGCCATGAAGGAAGCAATACAGCCCAGCTTGCTTTGAGCAGTGGCAGTTCGAACATCCAGTTGTATCAGACAGGGATAGCCCTGGAACCAAACACCCGCTATCGGCTGAGTTTTGCAGGTTATTCGACGACCGGGCATGACGTGACTGTGAGGCTGTTAAAGCATGTTTCGCCATATACTGCCTATGCACCAGATTTTACAGCGAATCTCGGTACGAACTGGCAGACCTTCACAACTGAATTTACCACAAGTGGTCTCACAAATAGAGTGAACGATGGACGTTTACAGTTCAAGCTTGCACCATTTGCGAAATCTGGAGACACCTACTACATTGATGACATCAGATTAGAGAAGGTAAGTGCAATTGAATTACCCATCATATCAACCCATCCTGCGGATCAAACCGTTGCAACAGGTCAGACCGCAACATTCACCGTAGTAGCTACCGGGACTGCACCATTAACCTATCAGTGGCAGAAGAACAGTATGAATGTCCCTGGTGCAACCAATCCATCATACACGACACCGGCAACCATCTTAGCAGATAGTGGTTCGAAGTTCCGCGTCCAGGTGACAAACCCGGCAGGCAGCATCATGAGCAATGCAGCAACATGCACTGTTAGCACACAAGCACCAGTCATATCTTCTATCATGAATCCCGGTTTTGAATCAGGAACTACTCCATGGAAGTTCTACACGAACGGAGCAGGAACGTTCAGTATGGCTTCTCCTGGATATGAAGAAAATAATGCTGCCAGACTTGCTTTGAGCAGTGGCGGTTCGAACATCCAGTTGTATCAGGAAGGGATAACCCTGGAACCAAACACCCGCTATAGGTTGAGTTTTGCAGCATATTCAACGACAGGACATGACGTGACTGTAAGGCTGTTTAAGCATGTTTCACCATATACCAACTATGGTTTGGGCTTTACAGCGAATCTTGGCACGAACTGGCAGACCTTCACAACTGAATTTACCACAAGTGGTTTCACAAGTACAGTGAATGATGGACGTTTAAAGTTCTGGTTTGCACCATTTGCGGCATCTGGAGACAACTACTATATTGATAATGTACAATTGGAGAATATCTAAGTTAAGTAATAGCATCTATTAAAAAATGATGGTGTCGTGGATACTAACGATTTATCGATTGTATCTGCACACATGGATGAAATTATGACATTACCTTATCCAAATTATGATGGAAATACTGATGGAATTGTAGATATTTTGGATTTAACGTTAGTATCATGAAATAAACTCAATTATGTTCAACCTTATCCACAAAAATTTTTAATAAAATAACTGAAAAATAATATATTTGTGCGTTTGCTACAAATCAGTCAGATAATGTCTATATCTACAGATTCCAGAATTCGTTTTTTTTACATATGAACAGGTGTTTCAGCTTATCTGGATACTTTTGTATAAGGGTAGGTGACATTTAAGGAATTCTTATTGGAGTTAATGAATTCTGCGTGAGAAGGAACTCTAAGTCAGAGAGATCATTATAGGTGGCTACTTTCTTACCTCTGGAATAAGTGTGTACAGGCTGGAAGAATATCAGGAACGTCTCCTGGTAGTATGTCCACATATGCATTGTCTAAAGACGCCCGTCTTTTCAGAACTCTATAAGACTACAAATCATTGTAATTAGTAATTACGGAAAGTATTATCAATGAGTCAGGCATTGATATAACGGTACATTGTAAATAGATGCATATTATATTAAAATAGGAGATATATAATGAATATTCCTAATTTTTTGTTTAATTTAATTAAATCTTTTAAGAATATGCGAATAGGTCATATTTATAAAATTCTGACAAATAAATTAAATCGAGGAAAGCGACTTAATCTATTATATAATTATTTTAATTGGTATCTATATCACTTACCTGCAGAACACACATATCAAATAACTTTATCAAATGGGATGAAATCTATTGTTTATCCAGACTCTGACTCTGGAGTAAGCAACATTTATTCAAAGAACGTTGATTTTTATGAATTATCGTTTATAAGAACAGTTATAAAAAAAGGAGATTTTATGATAGATGCTGGTTGTAATGTTGGAAATCGTACTTTAGCGTTAGCAGACATTATAGATAAAGCGTTACTCATTGATGCAAATGAAATTTGTATTGAGAGATTAAAGAACAACTTTCGTCTTAATAATTTAAATCTGTCTAAGTTTCATTTTGTATGCAAAGCTGTAGGAAATGAGAGAAAAAAAGTTCAATTTACAGATTTTGGTGGAACCTCCTGCATGAATAAAATCATTGATTCTCAGACAGAGAAATGTTCGATAAAACCAATAGAAATGACCACTTTAGATTATGAAATGGAAAAAATCGGAAATCCTTCCTGTGCTTTTATTAAAACAGATCTGGAGGGTTTTGACATGGATGCATTGATTGGTACGACCAAAACATTACAAAAAAACAATGTAAAATTAGTTATGTTTGAAAGATGGCAGATAACACCATTACAACCTCATATAGACTTCTTCAATGATTTGAACTGGATAGTCTTTGCTCTGGATTCAAACGGTCAACCTACTATATCCAGACAGTTTATTGAATCACAGGCAAACTTATTTGCAATGCCAGAAAATACTGCACCAGAATTTCATTGAGGAGGTATCAGGAGACTGACGGTTTAACCCCTTGATACCAGAACGGTTTTTCCAGGTCCGCCAACGTCATGTAAGCATATGACCAATGAATAAAAATAAAAATGAGTAAACTCAAGCATGAATGGAAATAAAATGATTGAAATGGAAGTCATTTTTATAGACCATACCCCTATAAAGCAAAAAAGCGACATACGCCAGGGTGGGCAAGTTAGAAGGTATTATGCCTGGATAACTCTTAACAAAATGGTTGAAAAAGTAATACCATTCAGAAAAGAAAATGGTGATATCAACTGGCATGCAGTCCGCTGTATGTTCAATAAAGATTCAAGAATATGGGTTGAATATGGGTGCGGCGGAATAGCTCATATTTTTGTTCTGTTTGCATCTTTTATCAAGTCAAATAAAGTTGTACTTAATATCCATGATTTTGCTGTCATCCAGCGGAGAGACTTTGATAAAAATCCACCATTTATCAAACGTTTACGACTTCAGATCATTGAACGATTATTGATCAAGCGTGCGTACGCAATCATTCTTGCATGGCCAAGAATGCTGGATTATTTCACACCAAAGAAAAATCAGAAATTGCTTGTCATGACACCGGGTGTGGGAGAAGACGAACTTTTTGCACATACGTCCAATAAGAAAAACAATGAGAAAAAAATTGTGCTATACTTCGGAGGCATGAAACGGAAAGGTATGATACCATGGATCGCAGAACTATTTTCAGAATTAAAGGGGTGGGAACTGCATCTTGTAGGGCTTAGAGAAAAGGAAGATATCATTGAAATGGAAAATGTTAAATATTCAGGCTCAGTGAGCCATGATGAACTTTTTAATATTGCTTGTAATGCGGATATGGTTTTAATACCAAATCCAAAGAATGATTATATGGATCAACAGATCCCTATGAAAGTTGCTTATGCCTTATTATCATGTAAACCTGTTATTTCCACAAGATTACAAGGTCTGTATGAATATATATCAATGCTGGAGCTTGAAGAGAATATAATCTATCTGGATGACTGGAATCGTGAAAGTTTGAAAGAAGCGCTCCAGAAAGCTGAAAATATGAAAATTGATGTTGGGAAAACGATTGAGAAACTAAGACTACTAGCATGGGAACCTAGATTTGAAAAAGCAATTGAGATCGTATTTGACGAGTCCCAGAGCTCTTTTTATCAAATTTAGTTGTATTAAAATAATCAAATATATGTTCTATTTGAAATCAAAAACTATTTAATGATAAATATAGAATATAGATATAAGTTTAGATATGGTTAGTATCTTTTGTATATTATGTATTTTGTAGATTTGGTGAAGATTTTGTAAGGTAGATATGAAAAAAGGAAAAAATATTTCTAAATCAGTACAGGACACTAGATGAAAGATAAATTTATTAAAAATCACAAACCTCGAGTAAGCATCGGCTTGCCCGTTTATAATGGTGAAAATTACCTTGAAGAAGCAATAGACTCTATTCTGGCTCAAACATATAAAGATTTCGAGCTTATCATATCTGATAATGCCTCTACAGACCGAACACCCGATATTTGCCAGGCATACGCAAATAAAGACCCGCGCATACGTTACTATCGAAATGAAAAAAATATAGGCGCTGCCGTTAACTTTAATCGTGTTTTCGAGCTATCTTCTTCCGAATATTTTAAGTGGGCTGCACACGATGATATTATAGCTCCGGACTATATTTCAGAATGCATCGAAATACTTGATAACGATGATTCCATTGTCCTGTGTAATTCTAAAGCAAAATTCATAGATGAATCCGGGGAAGTTATTGAAGACTATAATAATAAACTAATAAATGTAAATTCACCAAAGCCACAGAATCGATTTGGTGACCTTATTTTTTATGATCACATGTGTTTTGATGTTTTCGGACTGATAAGGTCAGATACCCTTAGAAAAACTTCACTTATAAAAGCTTACCCTGGATCTGACAGGGTTTTGCTTGCCGAACTTGGTCTGATCAATCGATTTCATGAAATTCCCAAGTATCTTTTTTATAACAGGGACCATTCAGAACGATCTATCAAAGCCCTTCCAGCCAACTTGCGTATAGGCTGGTTTGATACATCAAAAGAAGGGCAAATTACACTACCGCGATGGAAAGTTTTTTTCGAGTATTTCAAGTTGATCAATCATTTTTCTCTGGGTTTATATGATAAAGCATGTTGTTACATACATATCGGAAATTGGCTGCGAAGGTACTACAAGTCAATGGCGAAAGAATTGATATTTTCTTTTAAAAACTACTTTAGACATTGTTAGTAGAATGAACAAAAGATAAAAAATAAATAAAAATAAAAATAATGTGAGGTAATAATTATGAAAGTAGCAATTCTCGCCGGTGGATACGGCACACGCTTGGCAGAAGAGACAGAAATAAGACCAAAACCCCTGGTAGAGATCGGAGGAAAACCGATCCTATGGCATATTATGATGCACTATGCTCACTATGGCTTTAATGAATTTGTTATCGCCCTTGGATACAAAGGTGAAGCTATAAAGAAGTACATGGTGGACTTTTGTTCTTTGAATAGTAATCTCACCATTGATCTTAAGTCAGGTAAAATAGAAGTCGAAGATGGATATAAACCGGATTGGAAGGTCAAACTTATTGATACAGGGACGAATACTCAAACCGGGGGCAGGATTAAAAGACTGGCGCAGCACCTGGGTAATGAGACATTCATGTTAACATGGGGAGATGGCGTTTCTGATGTGGATCTTAAAAAGCTTCTGGCATTTCATCGCTCCCATGGAAAGTTAGCTACTCTGACAGCAGTAAGACCTCCGGCGCGTTACGGTCACCTTAGATTTGACGAAGATAGGGTAATGGAATTCACCGAAAAACCTCAAACAGGTGAAGGCTGGATAAATGGAGCTTTTTTCGTCCTTGAGCCAGGTGTTTTCGATTATATTGATGGTGATGATATAGTATGGGAGAAAGAACCGCTGGAACGATTGACTAAAGACGGACAATTGATGGCATATCGACATACATCATTTTGGCAATGTATGGATACATTACGTGAGAAATATATACTGGAGAAACTCTGGCAAAGTGGAAATGCGCCATGGAAAACATGGGAGTGAGAAAATGCGAGTATTAGTAACAGGACATAATGGATATGTGGGTTCGATCATGATGCCCATGTTAGTAAAAGCAGGATATGATGTTGCAGGACTTGATTCCAACCTGTATGAAGAGTCAACCTATGGTCTGGAAAATGAAAAGCTGGATTTTCCTGAAGTGAAAAAAGATATACGAGAAATTGAAGCTGATGATCTAAAAGGATTTGATGCTATAATCCACTTAGCCGGTCTATCAAATGACCCGCTGGGCGACCTGAATCCGGATATGACGCTAGAGATCAACTATGAAGCATCTCTGCGAATTGCTATTTTAGCTAAAAAAGTGGGCGTCGAACGTTTTATTTTTTCATCCTCGTGCAGTAATTATGGGGCAGGTGTTCAGGATTGGCTGGATGAAAAATCATCCTTTAATCCGGTCACACCTTATGGCACATCTAAGGTTCTGGTTGAACAGGAAGTAGCTAAACTGGCAGATGATAATTTCAGCCCGACTTTCTTGCGAAGCGGCACTGCATACGGTGTCTCACCACGACTGCGTTTTGATCTGGTATTGAACAACCTGATAGCATGGGCATTTACCACTGGAAAAGTTTTTCTGAAAAGCGATGGTTCTGCATGGCGTCCTATTGTACATATCCAGGATATGTCCCTTGCTTTTCTATCTGTTCTGGGTACTCCTCGCGATCTGGTTCATAATGAGGCATTCAATGTAGGTCGCACTGAGGAAAATTATCGTGTACGTGATCTTGCTGAAATTGTTGCAGAAACCGTACCTGGCAGTCAAATAGAATACTCTCAGGGAGCAGAGCCAGATAAGCGTAATTATCGTGTGTTATGCGATAAAATATCTCAGACGCTCCCAGAATATAAACCTCGCTGGACTGCAAGAGAGGGAGCAAAAGAATTGTATGAAACTTATAAGAGAACTGGACTGCGTCAGGAGGATTTTGAAGGGCCGCGATACCGCCGCATAGACCATATTAAGCAATTGTTAAGTAGTGGTCGTTTAGATGATACCCTTCGCTGGACAACAAAAGCATGAAGTAAGGAGAATCAAATTATGAGCTCAATACCAACATGCTTTTCCTGCGGAAATAGTGAACTCAGATCTATCTTGAACTATGGTCATACACCTCTTGCGGATCGTTTACTTACTAAAGAACAATTAGACGAACCAGAATTAACTGCTCCCCTTGAACTGGTTTTTTGCCCTGAGTGCAAGTTAGTGCAAATAACTGAATCTGTATCTCCGGAAATTCTTTTTTCTAAAGATTACCCATATTTCTCTTCAGTTTCACCGGCATTACTCGAACACTTTCGTGAGAGTGCAATGTCAATTATTCAATCGCAAAAACTCAAATCTAATAATCTGGTTATTGAAGCAGCAAGTAATGATGGCTATATGCTGAAAAATTTTGTCGAAATGGGTATTTCGGTGCTTGGCATCGATCCCGCTCAAGGGCCAGTCGAAACTGCTCAGAAAGCTGGAATCCCGACCCTTTGCACTTTCTTTGACAGGGATTTAGCAGGCCAACTGAAGAAAGAAGGTCGTACGGCAGACGTTTTCCTTGCCAATAATGTTCTCGCTCATGTTCCGGACCTTAATGGTTTTGTAGAAGGAATAAGAACGCTATTAAAGGATAGTGGCATTGCTGTAATGGAAGTACACTATATAGCTGACCTGGTTGACAACCGGGAATTCGACACTGTGTATCATCAGCATCTATGTTATTTTTCAGTTACTGCATTAAACAATCTGTTTAGAAAGCATGGCCTTTTCTTAAATAGGGTTGAACGTATTCCTACATACGGCGGATCATTGCGTTTGTTTGTAGAACGAAATGAAAATGTTGGTGAGTCTGTGCGGTCACTAATGGCAGAAGAGTCAAATAAAGGAGTAGATCAGATTGATTATTATCTGAATTTTGCAGATCAAGCACATGAAATTAAAGATTCTCTGGTAATGCTTTTACATGATCTGAAACAGGATGGTAAGACGATAATAGCATATGGAGCAGCCGCTAAAGCTGCAACATTTTTGAGTTATTGTGGAATGGGGAAGGATCTAATAGATTATATAGTTGACATGAACCAGTTCAAACATGGTCGCTATATGGGTGGCAACCACCTTCCGATTCTACCAACATCAAAATTAATTGAGGATATGCCCGATTATGTTCTGCTCCTGGCATGGAATTTTGCTGATGAGATTTTAAAGCAGCAGAGAGCTTATAGAGAAAAGGGTGGTAAGTTTATCATTCCAATCCCCCATCTAAAAATTGTATAATTAATTTGTGAAAATATTTAACCGCAACTCTGCACATTTTATGTAATAGCTTGATTCATTTTTCCGATTTGAGCTTAATCTTATATTCCGCAGGTATATTTTGAAAACAAATCTTTTTCTTAAACATCAAGAAAGCCCCTTCGGGGCAAAATAGAAATGTGATGTTTTTCTCATCATGTATCTAATTTCAATAGCAAGATAAACAAATGCGTTTATACTTTCCTATACGTTAAAAAATGAAGATTACAAATCAGCAATAAATCAAAGTGTCAAACTTGGGATTCATGATAATTGGCATGGTAGCTATGAAGCGGTTCCAACTGACCTGAGTACCCGCCAGAGTGGATGGCCTCCCCTCCGAATCTTTCGGCGCGTGAGGGCTGGTTCTTCTTTACCAGGGTCATCGATTCGCGACTACTTCTTCCCGCTCACCATATACACCACAGCCCCCACCGCCATCAATCCCCAGTAACTTATGGCCCTGTCCAGTATGGCAATCCCCGCCGCTACGCCCGCATCCACCCCAACAAGTACGAACACGCCCACAATGGCGAACTCCACTGCACCAAGACCACTGGGTGTGATGGGAAGAGCAGATACCAGGGCCGCCGATAGCGCAACAAACACAATAAGGGACAGGCCGATGTGGATATTATGCAGCGGGGATAACGATTCAACCACAAAGTACAACCGGGCGACCTCCATGCCCCAGATAAGCACGCTGTATATGATTATCAGCACAACAGAACTCCTGCCCGCTGATTCATGCAGCCCCTCGGCAAACTGTGTGAACATTGGTTGAATCTTTGACGGCAGTTTGTTGGCAATAGTAGTCTTTCCTGAAGAAAATGCCACAACTACCGATATCAGCAATATCAAGATAGCAAAACCCAGCGCCAGCGATACCCTGATCGCCTGCGGGATGTCAGTCCCGAACACCATGATACTGGACACCCCCATCAGGATGACCAGCACCAGTACATCATAGATACGCTCCACATACACGGTCCCGAAACACTTCGAGATGGACACGTTCCATACTTTCTTTGCAAGGTATCCGCGGTACACATCCCCCATCTTGGCAGGGACCAGGGTATTGGCAAACCAGGACAGCAGGAATATCTCACTGGCATCCTTCAGTCCCGCCCTGACACTGATATTATTAAGCAGCAATCTCCACCGCTCGCCTCTTATGGGTAGCGAACCGAAATACATGAGAGCAGCCGCTGCAATATAACCCGGGCGGGCGTCCCCGATGACCTCCAGTATCCTGTCAAACTCTATCCTTGAGAACAGGAAATAAAGCACTACTGCCGCCACAGCGAATGAAACGATGGTCTTTGGCTCGGTAAGCCTGAGTACAGGTGAGACTGGTTTTTCATCCTCGATCAACAGGTCTCACCACTTGGTAAATATGAACATTCGGGTTAAAGTAGACCAGCCTGAACCTGTCCTGGTTGTTCATGAAGACCTTCCTGGCATCACGGCCACCGTAGCGCTCCACCTCTACACCGCCAACATAGATGTATTCCACATTGTACTTATCAAGTATCCCGTTGACAGTGTCAACATCACTGGAGGTGTACACCCTGGGCACCTCATACCAGCGCTCATTGATAGTATCGGCACCGTTACGCCAGTTCTTCTCATGACCTGCCCAGCCCAGTACAGTAGGCAGGCCCGTGAAAGCGGTCACATGGGTGTTAAGTTTATATGCCTGTCCGGGACTTTGCAACACCACCGGGGTACCGCTAAGGTTGTCCAGCCACATTATGGCATTATATTCATTTTGATATTGCTGTTCCAGGTAGGCAGCACCGTCAAGAGTGGGCTGGCCTTTGAAATTACCTGAACGGGAATAGGTGGCAAATACCGGGTATGACAAAGCTGCCAGTACCAGGATGATCGATATGATCGCAAATCCCTTTTTCGTTGCATCAGCCATGTCCTTCATCTCTTTCATATCCCCCATAACTCCCTTCACATCATCCAAAGCTTCCTTTGCACATCCTACATCTTCCTTCGCATTTTCCAGAGCTTCCTTCACTACTCCCCGGATCCAGAGGTGATAGAATGCAGCTCCTGCCGCCAGTGCCCATACTATCCAGTGCTGGACATATATCTTGAATACCGTATTGAACCTGATGTACTGGGGAGAAGTGATACCAAAGGAGTCCTGGATGTAGAAAAGCTCGCAGAACAGTGACAGCAGGGCACCCAGCAGGATCAACAGGTAGATGAACTGGATAGAAGGGTCTTCTTCCTTTACCAGCAGGTAAATGGACATGACAATAAGCGGCAGTATAATGATAAGTATCTCTATATGGGTCAGATATGCTGCCACAATTGCAATTGCAAGACCCGCCAGTATCATTTTCATATCAGGGTAATAGTGATCATAGAAATTGAGGATGGAATAAAGCAACAGAAAAAAGAGCATTATTCCAAACACACCCAGGTAGAATATTATTCCGGTCTGTCCGTATGTTACAAGCCTGAGTGAATGGGATACATTACTGGCAAGGAGATGATATGGCAGATATAACAAAATACTGGAAATAATAACTGCAGCGCCCACTACTGCCAGCTCTGCCAGTTCCACCGGATGCACACTGAAAATCCGGCCTGTAAAACCTTGGGTTTTACCTTGCTTTACAGAAACCCTGATCCTCCATGCTGCCAGGACCATCACAAAGAAAATGGCATACGTGGGATAATCCCAAGAGTTTAGCGGGAACATGAACCCTAACAGCAATGTGATGACAGCCAACAGCGGGATATTGTATTCCTTTCCCCCGCGTAGCAGGTTAAGCAGCAGGGCTATCATTAGCAACTGGAAGGCTATAGCTATCATATGTGCGTGCAGGTCTGCCTGGATAAAACTGAAATAAGGGAACTCGTTGATGGTATTTGGTATCACCCTGCTGGTAGGCCAGTAGTTGTATGCAGATAGTCGTGCCAGGACATCACCTGGTGGAACATTGAACAGACCGTGATACTTGGGCACGAACAAGGTCACAAGTAATTGGATAAAACCGGCGGGATTTCCGAATATCACAACAAATGCCATGATAATTAGTGCAAACACCCTGTTGTTACTGACCAGGTCTTTGCCAATGCCGTACGCTGCTGTGGCTGACAGGGCGAACATGGTTGCCACACCAAGATTGAAACCAATAGATGGGAGCACGTTCGAGAGCTTGATAAGATTTGCTGCCACAAGGTATCCAAAATAATAGTACTGCATAGGCTCGCCAGAGAGCCAGGGATCCACAGGCGGAAAGCTGGTACTGCGAAGGATCATGTTAATGAAGCTCATATCCATTAACTTCTCACCGCCTGTCCAGTAGATATCGGGGCTGTATGCTCTTATTGTAACAAAGACCAAAAACGCTAATGTGAACAGTATTTCAGTCCTGACCAGCGTTTTAAGGTCAACAGGACATCCCTTGAATGAGAATATTACCAGTGAAATAGCAAGTACTATGAGTACTGATAATCCTACGATCACGATGCCATAATTAAAACCCAGGTGGGTCAATACCCATGAGAAGTATGTCAGAAACAGCAGACCCATTATCTTGGTAAGGGCTATCCCGTTGTCTTTCAGGTTACCAAATATCCAGGCGGTCAGCGGCAGGGCAGCAAACCCTATTAGTTCAAGTACCAGCCACCATTTTATTATTTCAAACCATTCCATGAAAGTCACGCCGGCAATTATTTTTCGTTCTTTCCTTTTATATCTACCAGTTCATGCCACTTGATATTAAAGTGCGCCAGGTATAACGCACCAAACACCAGGGTCACCGAGTTCTTGATAATATGATCGATGACTGCGGCCGCAGCCCCCACATACCCGGCAATTCCTGCGATCTTGAACACCACAGTAAGGGCACCCTCATAGGTACCGATAGCTCCGGGCGTTATTGGCACCATCTTGGCCAGGTTGCCTACTGCAACTGCCATGAATACAACGGCAGTCAGCGTTGTTGGTGATGCTGCATTGTGCACGAAGGGAAAGGCGATAAGTACAGTATAGCAAGTGAGTATGTCCACTGTCCAGACCATTAATGAAGAAAAGAACACAATGATAAAGTCCCTGGGACTGGATGATATTGTATATATCTCATCAACGAATTTGCGGGCAATGCCGGCAACCCGGTCAGTATAATCACCCGGCTTTGCAACTTTTAGTATTATACGCTCCACTGGGGATAAACCGTTCCTTCCCCTTGATGCCATGAAAAATATAGCCACAAAGAATAAAATTATAACTGCAGCCGAGGAGATCATCAAAGGCATTACCCAGTTGTCCACTGCCCTTTCAGCCATCACCACCAGGACCGCCAGTACGCCTATGACCGTTATAGCGATAATATCGAACAGCCTTTCCACTGCCAGTGATGACATCCCTGTGGTCAGGGGTACATCCTTCTCCCGTTTCAGGATATATGCCCTGGAAACATCGCCTATCCTGGCAGGCAGGATGACATTGGCTGACTGGCTCATGAATATGCTGCCTGTGATAAAGTTCAATCCATGGTCATGACCAAGCCGCCTCAGGATATGCTGGTACCTGATCCCGCGTACAGGCCATGAGAACAGGTAGATGAGTACTGCCAGGCCAAACATTTGAGGTGATGCCGATGCCGCCGCCTGCCAGACATCCTCCACACCCACCAGGGTAAAAATAAGGAACAAAAGTAATATGGCAAGAATGAACGTAAGGATTCCCTTTTGCCATCTGCCGGATTTAAGTGAACTCAACTGCCACCAGAGTCTCACGATCTGGCTGCCCATGCCGATGACATCCTTTACCAGGTCCACCTTGGTGGCCCCGCCGTGCTGCCACTTCACTGGAAACTCTTTTACTTTGTAACCACTTCTCTGGGCCCGCACCAGAAGTTCAGTGTCCCAGAACCAGTGCTCATCCTCTACAGAGTCCATGAGTTCGAACAGGGATTCACGCTTGAATGCCTTAAACCCGCACTGGTGGTCGTACAGTTTCGAACCCAGCATGCTGCGTGTAAGAAAGTTGAACCCCTTTGATGCAAGACCGCGTTTCATGGAGCGTTTAACATCACTGGAAGGCATCATCCTTGAGCCAGTGGCAAAATCGTATCCTTCGGACCTTATGGCCTCGATAAGTTCTTCAAGGTGACCCATGTCGGTTGCCAGATCCACGTCAATATAACATAATATCCTGCCACTAGCTGCCGTAAATGCCCGGTTCAGCGCCCTGCCCCTGCCCTGTCTTTCATCATTGTGAAGGTGTACCACATATTCCAGTTCTGCGGCCAGCTGGGATGCGATGCGGTCGGTGCCATCTGTGCTGCCGTCCTCTGCAATAATGATCTCGAAGGAGCTGGTGATACCGGACAGGGTATCGGCAGTGGTGACTACAGTATCATGGATGCGCTGTGCTTCATTATAGGCAGGTAATACAAGTGAAATATCCGGGGTAATTGCTGATTCTCCTGCTGTTTTATTGGATTTAGTTAGATTTAGTTGAGTAGTATAGGTATCACTGATTAATAGGTATCACTAATTTGGTTATGGACATTATAATCTTTTATCCGCATGTTCAGGACAGTGTAGACCTGTATTTTCAGGACAGCCATTTTTTTACTTTCCTGTACCCATCATCACCGGCCAGGTGCTGTATCAGGTACCGTATATCTTCACTGAACCAACCTTGTTTGATGTACTGTGGATAAATGGGGAGACGCTCCCTGAGGACAACATCCATGCCCACTTTTTGTCCAAGCTGCTCTACCGCCGGCCATTCATGTTCGGGATTGATGTGATCGATGGTCACAGGTGATATGCCGCCCAGGTCAGTCGCTCCGTGCTTAATAAGCATCCCGGGCGAGATGAGGTTGGGCGGCACCTGTACAGCTACATCATCAGGAAGTATCTCTCTTGCCAGTTCAACGGTCCTGATCATCTCATCAATCTTTGGGGGCGGGTGATGTTCCATTGCCGTACCCGGTTTTGGCGTGAAGTTCTGGATAATGACCTCCTGGATGTGTCCGTATTTCCGGTGCATGCGGGCAATTAATTCAAGGGATTTGACACGGTCATCTTCTGTTTCGCCGATACCCACCAGCAGCCCTGTAGTAAAAGGTATCTTCAATTTACCGGCATTTGCAATACTCTCTATCCTTTTATCTGGTACCTTGCCCGGACTGTCCTCATGGGCTTGCAAATGAGCAGTAGTCTCAAGCATCAGCCCCATACTGGCATTTAATGGTTTGAGCAGTTCAAGTTCCGCGTATGAAAGCACTCCAGGATTGCAGTGGGGCAGCAGTCCTACTTTAATAGCCATGCGGCACAGGTCCAGCAGGTAATCCAGGGTGCGGTCATACCCGATAGCCTTAAGCCGCCTCAAATATCCTGCATCCTCATCAGGCCGTTCACCAAAAGTAAAAAGTGCTTCGGTGCAGCCGCTCTGAACACCACTTTTGAGTATTTCCTCTATCCGGGCAGGCTGCATAATATATGCCTGCGGGTCGTCCGGGCTGCGCCTGAACCCGCAGTAGCCGCAATGGTTCCTGCACATGTTGGTAACTGGGATAAATACATTTTTAGAATACGTGACCACACGCAAATTTTGTGTTTCCAAAAGTTACCACCTGAAAAATATTGATAGATTATCTGACAAATTTCTCACGGAACTCCTTTATCTGTTCCACACTACCAAGTACAGCCAGGGTCATATCCTCCTTGATAACAGTTTTGGAGTCAATCTCTGAGCTGGCCTTATTTCCTGCATAAATCCCGATCACAGTGCAGCCGATGGTGCTATGCATGTCAATTTCGGCCAGAGTCTTACCCACCAATAATGAGGACGAACTGACTGTATATTTCTCTATCTTTATGCCCTCGTACATCATTATGGTTTCTTCCCTTAACGGATGGTCATGTGCCAACAACGCGATCCGCCCCAGCATCTGGCCGGCGATTATGGAAAGCGATGCAACATAATCGGCACCTGCTTTGTACATTTTGTCAATGGAATCGACTTCATTTGCCCTGGCCAGAATAACACTATTAGGATTCAGCTTGCGCGTCACCAGAATGGCAAAAATAATATCCGGATCAGACTCAAGGGCCATAATAACAGTGGAAGCTCGTTTAACAGCCACTTTTTTAAGGGTAGACTCGGATGCAGCATTCCCTGTAAGGTGGGTGAAGTCCACATCCCTGAACACTTCTTCATCAGAATCCACTACAACAAAAAGCACCCCTGCCGAAGTCAAGCGTCTTACAACTCTATGTCCCACATCACCATACCCCAGCACAATGGTGTGGTTATCTATAAAATTCACTATTTCATGCATTAGTATCCCGTTTGTGTTTATTGTGTAAATTTTAGAGACTTTTTATTATTTCCTGGAACGGGTTATAACCACAGAGTGCACAGAGAGCACAGAGAAAACAATAACGCTCTGTGTGCCTCTGTGGTTAATCTTCTTTGCCATGATCCGTTTAACCTACTTGATCAGAATAAATTAAATAGTCTCAAATTTTGTTTGTGTTTAATGTATAAGTTGTCTATAATTAATGTGTAAGACGTTTGAATTTCTTCAACTGTTCTTTGTTGCCAACTACCAGCAATATGGAATTCCTCTTTATTATATCATATGACCTGGGGTTAAGGGACAATTCGCCTCCTTTCCATATCCCTACAATATTGGCACCTGTCAAATCCCTTATCCTGGATTCTTTAAGACTCTTATTCAGCAGAGTGCTGCCCGGGTATATTGGAAACTCTGTGATCTCGAGGTCATCCATGAAAGCGGTACTGTTGGCTATCCTGTCAGACAGGGGTGCTACGGCCTTGCGTCCAATGAACGAGCCAAGCAATGATTTCGGCGATATCACTCTGTTGGCACCAGCATATTTTAAATAATCCGAATTACTTTTATCATTCACGATTGCCAGGAGTTCTATGTTACAGGATTCCTTTGCTGTCAGTATAATACTGGCATTCTTTTCATCATTCTGGTTAGCTATTAGCAGCCTGGCCCTGCATATTCCTGCTGCCGCCAGTACCTCCTCTTTACCCGGATCCCCAAAAATACATGCTGTGCCGTCATTTAAAAGCGACCGTATCTGCCCCTCATCGTCGTCCACCACAATGAAGGACTTGTTGTGGTCTTCCAGTTCGTTCACCAGTGATTCGACCATTGTGTTGTAGCCGCATATAATGATGTGGTTTTCAAGTTTTTTTGGAGCCAGGGTGGGCAGTCCCCCCCTCATCTGTTTATCAATCCACGGCATTACCACAAATGGGAAGAGCAGTGCAAAAAACAGTACGACGCCGGATAGCGACACAACTACACTGAATATCATTCCAACCGGTGAAGTCATGACCACATCCCCATAACCAACCGTGGTCATGGTGCATGTCACAAAATATACACACTCAATTAAGCTGAGCGATTCCCCCTCTAAATTTAATTTGATGAACATTGTAATATAGCTATACAGCAAAACCATCATCAAAAAGAGGAGAATATAGTTGTATATGCTCCAGCCCGATTTTTTTTTAATCATACATTAGGTGTCCTTAATTTATATCTTTTAAGCACCTGATTTAGAGATAATAAATCATAGTTTTTCTTTCCAATCTGAAATCAAATAACGAGTATCTCGTTGAATTATTTTAACATCTTTAAATCTTTCACTGGGGTTTCTAATAGTGAAAATGTTTTTTTCAGTTTCATTCAAAGCATTTTCAACAATATAAAGCCAGTAATCATCTTTAAGTTTTTTCGCAGTTATCCATTCATTTTCAGTCATCTCAACTGTTCCGGTCGTTTTGAAGGCTTTTACTTCAATATATCTGAAACCTTCTTTTGAGCTTGATTTAATATCATATCCAACAAATTCCATTGATATATCGACTGGAGTTCTATTGTTCTCTTTTTCATACTCCATTACTGCATCCATACCAGCTAATTCAATCTTTCTTTTTAACTCTGTTTCTTCTGGACTGAAAGACTTCCCTTTTCCAGGAATAATTAAGCATATATTTTGAAGGACAGGAGAATGAAATGCAAGATTTTTCTCTTGTTGGAGTTTTTGTTTTCTGGTTTTAAAATCAAATTCAGTTCTTTCTAATTCTGACTCTGTATTCCTAATTGCCAGTGCCATGTCACGATGAGTAGCTTGGTCTTTTTGAGATATAAGTTTCTCTTCTAAGCGTTTAATCTTATTCGTGAAAAAACGCTCCGCATCCTTCTCTTTAATTTCAACTTCGTAATATCGTTTATCAGCAAGTTCTTTTGTAAAGTCGATTGCATCCTGGACAGCTTGTTGATTTGCTTTTGCTTCATTTTTATCTAAATAAGAAATTATCTCAAATAATTCTTCTTTTTCCAAATCATCTACTATACCACTATGTTCTTTGAAATCCCAATGAAATTGTGGATTTACTTGTTGGAGAGAATCTTCACCCAATTTCCAGAAATAAGTTTGAATTTGTTCGGCAACAATGTTTTGACCATAATCTTTAGACTGAGTGATATAGTTAAAAATTATCCCCATTCTTCCATCTACATCAAGCTTGACAGCAATTTTACCACCCCACTGAGGCCTCAAGATGTAATCAATTAACCTGTCAACAAATGGATGGCCTACTGCCATAAAAGTTGCTTTGCCACGCCCTAATTCATTAGCAGTATTTCTATCAAATGTAATATTGTCATAACGCGGATGAATTGTTGAATTATCCACAAATTCAAGAGGGACTTTCAATGAGAATAATTCTTTATTTCCTGATTTTAGCGAACCTGTATCCCATTTCTCAATAGCCATACTAATAAATCGTTCCATGTCGTTATGGTCTATTGATGATTCCTTCGATAAAATAGACTTTTGAATTTGTGGGTCAAGATGAATATTTTGCCTGATTAATGCTTCTTTTTCAACTTTATCGATGAGGTTCTTTTTCTTCTCATCAATTTTAAGATCGATACATTTTTCAATAACATTTTCAATCTGATCCGGTCTTTTGGATAAAATATTCATAACCAGGTCAGTGAAATTGACATCTTGAAGAAGGCTACCAAGAACATCAAAAACTCGTTCACCCAATTCCTGACGGATGATTTCCATTTTTTCAAAAAGCCGTTCAAAAATGGCTCCTTCACGGGTATTACTAATTAGAAGATTATAGATAAATACATCATTATCCTGCCCGTATCTGTGTAGACGCCCCATACGCTGTTCAAGTCTGTTTGGATTCCACGGCAATTCATAATTTATCATAATATGGGCAAATTGGAAATTTAATCCCTCCCCGGCAGCATCGGTGGCTGCAAGAATTTGAGCCTTATCCTGAAATTCAGCTTCTGCATGCTGACGGGCCTCCATATCCATTGAACCGTGAATCTGGGTTAAAGCAAAACCTGCTTTTTCAAGTATTCCTGTAACGATTTTTCCATCACTGATTCCACCAGCAAGATATGAAAGAGTGTCCCTGTATTCAGTAAAAACGATCAATTTTTCATCTGGATTCTCTTCAAAGACACCCTTTACGAATTCCAAAAACTTTTCAGCTTTGGTATCCTGTGGGATTTTATCTACTTCATCGATCAATCCTTCAAGCTGACGAATTTCTAATTCAATTTCCTTGGGATTTTCTGATGTAGTAATCGCTAACATATGTTCTTCAATCTCTTCACGTCTCTCATCTTCCAGGTCTTCATATTCCTGGTCATATTCATCTAAATCTTTGGGCAGTTCCTTTAAAAAATCACTGAAAAATCGTGCTTTTAGATTACGTGAAGCTTTAGATAAACGTGAAAATGCTCTTGAAGCTTTAAAGAGCATTTTCACGTTTATCTAAAGCTTCACGTAATCTAAAAGCACGATTTTTCAGTGATTTTTTAATTGAAAAAAGACTGGAAACCATACGTTTTTGCAAAATTACCATTGCAAATCCGACAGCTCGCTTTTTTTTCATCTCCCTTGCTTTTGTTATAATGATGGGTAACATAGTTTGTTATATTTTCATAGAATTTAAACTCAGGTCCCTCTTCATCGTAATCAATGGAAATCGATTTGACATGTCTTGGTTTAAAAAGAGGTGTTCCATCCCACTTTGTAACATCTTCCTTCAGCCTTCGGATTATTATCTGTTCAGTACGCTCAGGTAACAGACTGTATTCATCCTGAGCAATATAAGGATCAATTAATTGGAGCAGGGCATAAAATGGGTACGCATTTCCATCATGTGGTGTAGCTGTTAATAACAACAGGTTATCGCTACATTCATAATCTGCGAGAATTGCTCCGATTTTGTAGCGGTCTTTTCTATCAATTTTGTCTCCATATTTATAAGCCTTTAATTTATGGGCTTCATCAAAAATTACCATATCCCATTTTGTTTTGCTTAATTCAATTCTGATTTCTTCTTTTTTAATAAAATCAAGGCTTGTGATAATCCAGTTATACTTATACCATGGATTACCTCCAGACGCCATGTTTGAACGTAGTGAATATAATAAGGGAGCATCATACCTCATAAATTCAAGCTCAAACAATTCACGAAGTTCTCTTGCCCACTGTCTTGTTAATGGTGCAGGAGTTACAATCAATACACGGTTGGCTCGATCTCTGGCACGCAGTTCTTTGATTACCATACCTGCCATTATGGTCTTGCCAAGACCCGGATCATCTGCTATCAGAAATCGCTGTTCATGGGCAGGAAGAATTTTATCATAAACTGCTTCTATCTGATGGGGCAAAGCATCAATGCGAGTTGTGCTTAAACTAAATAGTGGATCATAGAGATAGGCGTGTTTAAATCGCAAAGCATCAGTAGCAAGGTCATACTTCCAGGATGGTTCAAATTGTAGTTTTTTAGCAGATTCTATGGGGGAATCAATTTTCTGAATTTCAGTAAATGGATATATTACAGTATCAAATCTATTATCTTCGGTATAGACTACTCCGACTTCAAAATGTCCTTCGCCGATATCTTTTAATGTTTTTATCTCAGCGTGTTTACTGTTTACAAGAACTTTATCATCTGGTTGAAAAGGATTCACTTTTTGTTACCTCTTTTTATCAGAGACGCTTTCTTCTACAATTTTTATCTCTTCATCGGTCAGCTTATACAATTTGTAAACCACCTGATCAACCAAGTAATCCGTTTTTTCAATTTGATTCTTTAATGGTTCAAGTTTTGAAAGGCTTCTTTCAAATTCAATCTTTAGGTTGTTCTGAAACTCCCTGTTCGAGAGATTGATGGGTATTTTCTTTTTATTTTTCTTGAGGATGCCTATAAGCTCGTCAAAATCAAGTTCGTGGTATTGCTTTAGTTTTGTCTTATTAGTCAGTGAATCTATCTGCACACCGATTTCCCTTTCAAACCATTCGAGAAAGCTCTTAATTTCATCGTTTTTGTCCTTATTCGTATCAATCATCAGTTCAGCCAGATATACAAGCAAATCATGCACTACATCACTCTCTTCAGGCGATGCACCTAGTCGAGCATCTACAAAGTCCAACAATTTGTGTACACTGTCTGATTTATCTGAAAATTCGAAGTCTAAAGCCTTTGCTTCATCTATAAGGGCGGTGCGGCGGTTGGGTAGAGTGGTGAAGGAGATGCGGCGGATAGGGATTTCTTTTAAGAATGTACTTGAATATGTATAATATCCTCCTTGCTTGATCGGGCTAATCTGGTGAAGAAACCATTCAATAGTAGTGGAATTCAAAATGCTTGAAAGATAGTAGACATTAATGTTAGTAGGGATAATTCCGCTTACACCTTTTCCAATAAATGCATTATTTCCCATGTCAATGCAGAATTTATTGTTCTTAGAGACTCCTGATGTCAATATTTTTGGAGATTCAATCACATTAAAAGAACTAAATCTCATCAAACCAAACCATTTGTTTGCCCTTTCCTCCATATTCTTTCTTGAGTCCATTCGTTCTAATAATCTAGATTTATTAGATAACAGATATTCATAACACTTTGGATAATTTTTTTTTAGTTCAGACTCTTCGATTAATAGACTTTTTCCCTCGACTTTTCGATAAGGGTATATTACTCTCAAAGTAGTATCAAATAATGTCCATCTATCAATGTGGTTTGGCCAAACGATAGGTATTGTAACTTCATTCTCTATTACCGGACCCACTAATTTATCAATAACCATTATACTATCTGATCCAGTAAGAATTCCATAGACCGCTTTTGCTTTATCCACCAGTTTTTCAGATAAGTCACTCGTAAGTTTATCAAGTAGCTCAAAAGATTCAGACCGGATTGACCATGAATCATCTGATAATTTTTCAGGGTCAATTAATGTTGGTTTAAATTTTCTATTCGATAAATGTTCTTCTAGCGATTGAAATGGAATTTTATCAAGTTTGACATAATCAAATGGTTTACTTTTGTTTCGCTCCAATAGGAAGATTCCCGTATATGTAAGAGCCTCAGGAAATATTGGTTGATCCCCTAAATCAATAATTTCTATAATTCTTTGATTAAGAATTTTTGATCTCAACTTTCTTCCATATTCGGTAAATAAAAACTGTGTACCGGCAATAAATCCTAATTTCCCATTGTTTTTTATGAGATTTAATCCAACTTCAAAGAAAATATCTGCAATATCAATTCGTTTATATGCTGTTTCTAAAACTGCTTTAAAATAATCAATATCCGTATATGATAAGTTTTGAACCCTCACATATGGCGGATTTCCCACCAGAGCATCCCATCCTGAGTTCTTCTTAGGCGTACCGCCCTCGAAAAAGAGCTCAGGGAACTCAAGCTCCCAATGGAAAAAGGACTTTTCCCCTGCGATTTGATTCGCTGATAAAAACCACCCTCGATTCGTCTTCTTGTGCCATTCATTTTCATCCCCCATAATGGCCCAGAAAAGGTCATAATATACATTAGAAGAAGCCTTATTTTGGGTGGGTGTAACTTCATTTCCAAAATATACACCTGTATATACGTTAGCTAGTGCCTTTGCTTTTAGATATTCAGGCAGTTGTTTGAATTCTTCGAACACCTTCTCTTTCTTCTTAATATCTTCAAGAGTTTCATCACTAATTGTTTCCAGTTCAGCTATCTTCCCAATAAGATGTGTGATGAAGATGGGAGAGATAAAAGATGGAAGTGAAGTCTGGTCTTTTTGTTTCACTTTTGTACCTGGATAATTTTTAATATCTGATAATTTCGCACCTATCAGACTATTCCCCTGCTTCAGCCTGTGGTCAAGGAATGACAGCGGTTTATCCTTACTGATTGTTGTAAGCCACAAGCTCACCTTGGCAAGTTCCACAGCCATCTCATTCAAATCTACCCCATAAATACAATGTGCCACCACTTCACGGTGCGCCCAGTCTGGTGTATAATGAGCATCATCTATAATCCTCTCTGCCTCAATATCATTTTGAACAGCCAGTAGAAGTTTCTCAGATAAAAATTCAATAGCCCCAACAAGGAAATGACCGCTTCCCATAGCAGGGTCCAGCACATTTATGGATAATGTGGCATCCACATAACTTTCCCCATTTGCTGAAGCATCCTTCCATTTTTCTTCAATAACAGGCCCTATTGTATTTTCAACAATATAATCCACGATATAATCAGGAGTATAATACGAACCTGTTGCTTTTCTTTCACCCTTATCAGTAGCAAGATAAATCTGCCCGGTAATCACCTTGTCAAAATCACCAAAGTCAGAAAATTCTACTGTTCTTTTACGGTTCTGATTATATTTATCAAGTGTTACCCACTCTCTACTTTTAACCACCATGTCCTCTTCTGCAATTTGCAGTTTATATTCTAACAGTCCCTCGTAAACGCTTCCAAGATGCCTGATCTCAAGTGTGGAATAATCCACAAAATCCAGTTTTTCATCAATTTTGCTCCTTGCCAAAAGATCAATTGCTTCAGCCAGAAAAGTATCACCCACGGCCCATTTTTCAAGCTTAGGGTTCTTTTCAGGGTCAAAAAGTCCTCCATTATATGCCGGAACAGATAACTCATTTTCAGGAATGCCAAAAGACTTACTTCCTTGATTAATTAACCTGAATAAATCATTTAATTTGAACCACAGAGAAGTTCCAACAGGCAGGTATCTCTGCTCCAGAGGACCATCCATATTTTCCTTGACTTCATTTTTTAGCTTATAAAAACTGTAAGTTTGATAGCGGCCATGTTTAACATCCAATAATCCTTTACCCTCTGCGTATAGTAAAAATAAAAATCGATATAGTAGCAGCATAGTGTTCTTCTGTACAATCTGCCTATGCTCTTCATTTTGAATGTCAAGCCCATTTTGTGACCAGTTAAAGAACCCTTCGGCAAGTTTTTTCATTGCTTTATACACATTTTCCTTCAGGTCATCTCCAATTTCATTTGCATAATCGACAGACCCCTGAAGTACGCGTTCAAGAAATGGACTTACGTCCTGAAAAGGAAATGCTTCTCTTATAAAAAAGTAGTAGAAATATCTGAATTCGTCTACTTTATCTGTAGCAAGAAGTGTGGGCAGGTCTATTTCATAATATTCATTTCGGCCCCTGTCCTTACAGTAAAGACGCCAAGACGCACCATTGGTGAGAATACCCCATTTTGGGGTTACATCGTGCAGATAAATCCAAATCTGAAGGCTGGGATTGCGCTTACGGTTATCCCAATCTTTACCAAAGCGGTCAAGTTCAATTCCCCAGCGCTTGACTTCCCCGATAGCATAGGCGTTGTTGTAAAAAGAATTTGTGCCTTTATTTCGGTGAGCATCATCAAGTGAATTTCTGTCCTGAAAGAATGCATAATCAGGAAATTCCTTATTTCCAGTGCTTTCATTGACTTCAATGGTATGATTTAAAATCTTGAAAATCGGGCCAAAAAATCTCTGTTCAAGCTGTTTTTCATTCAAAGTTTCGAGGAATGCAAATTCTGCATTGTATATTTTCTTGATTTTGTTAAAAGCTTCTATGTGTTCATTTTTTTCCCATTCTGGATTGCTTTTAATCTGATTATCCAGATAATAATTTGAAAAAAGGTTTCTGTTATTAACTGCTGTTATTGTTATTTGGGTCATGTAAACACCGGATAATTTTACAACTAACGTAATGCCATTTGAATAAAAAACATCAACTGTGATTTAGGAATAGGCATTATTTTAGTTTTTGTTATCTCCTTTTATTTTTTATGTATCTAAAACCCCACCCAATAAGCTTTCCGCTTTCATCATTTATCTTACCGGGAAGTTGTATCCACTTCAAAAAGTATGGTCAAATGCAAGATTAATCCAGACACAGATTTCACAGATTACACTGATTTTCACAACCACTATTAATCTGTGTCTCAAAATTCTGAGCACTATGATCAATTACCATTTAATTTGAAGGGGATACGGGAAGTTTTATGATTTGATATCCTTTGCTGGGATCTGGATATTTATTATAACCATTTAGAGATAAAGTAACCAAATGTGTTCTTGGATTTTGTTCTAAAAAATGAAGATTACAAATCATCAATAAATCAAAGTGTCAAACTTGCGTGACCTTTTCTTTAGAAAAAAGTAATATCTGTCGAACTTGGGATTTATTGTTTTGCAGTGAACATTTCAATAAGTTTAATATTCTGCCCTGTACTATGAGCAATGATGCTCGTATTATCCGGTGGTACAGGAACACCAAAACTCCTGGGCGGTCTTCGGCAGCTTGTACCTGATGAAGATATTACTGTTGTGGTTAACACAGCAGAGGACCTGTGGGTCTCGGGTAACCTGGTGTGCCCTGATATTGATACTGTTACCTACCTTTTTGCCGGTCTGCTGGATACGGATAAATGGTGGGGCATCACACAGGATACGTACCACACCCATGAAGCTCTTGCATCGGCCGGACATGATGAGGTGTTGAGGCTGGGGGACAGGGACAGGGGCACCCATATCCTGCGCTCGGAGTTTATCAGGCGGGGTGCTTCCCTGACAGAAGCTGTGGGCAGGACCGCACGTATGCTGGGGGCAGGGGCAAATATCTTGCCAATGTGTGATGAACCGGTATCATCTATGATAACTACTGACAGCGGTACTATGCACTTCCAGGATTTCTGGGTGGGGCAGCGGGGCAAACCAGGGGTGCTGGGTGTGGAGTATCAGGGAGCAGAGAATACTACTATTACAGATGCTATCCGGCAGGCCGTGGAGCGGGAGGATAATATCATTATCGGCCCCAGCAATCCTATTACAAGTATAGGGCCAATACTTGCAGTGAATGGCATGCGTGAACTGATAGGAAGCAAACATGTGGTTGCGATCAGTCCAATCATCGGGTGTGAGCCTGTGAGCGGGCCCGCTGGTAAGTTGATGAGCGCCTGCGGGTGTGAGGTGTCGTCCAGGGGTGTGATGCAGTTCTATGAGGGGCTGCTGGATGTGTTTGTGGTGGATGAGCGGGACGGGCTGGGACTGCGGGATGTGGGAGATATGGATGTGGTAAGTGCGGATACTATGATGACCTCGCCTGGGAAGAGTAAGGCACTGGCGGGGGTGGTGATGGGGCAGTTGGTATAGTCAACCTGCTTTGGAATTAGAGAAATAGCTTATATTCAACTTCCCAGATTTTAGGTTTTCAATCTTGGCCGCTCGCATGAATTTCATTTCAATTTTGATAGAAAGACTTCTCTTTCCATCTTTGCCTGTTTCATAATTGATATCAGCGTTCCTTTAGCCAATTCTTAATTATTTGGAACTGTAACAAGCAGTCGTTGGTCTTCATTCCATAAATGAATGTGACTTCCTGTTTGACGGTGGACCAGAAAACCAGACTTGGTCAGAACTTTAATAACATCCTTCGTCGAGAGGACTGGTAGTTTTTGCATATTTTTCTACCTCAATATCTAAGAATGATATCTTTTGATCCTTAGGGGCGAGTTCCATGAGGATTTGATAATGTTCTTCAAGTCCTTTTTTTAAGTTTACAAGAGCTTCCTCTTTAGTCAGTCCCTGGTCCGCTACATTTGTTACCAAGTCTGCGGCTACAAAATATTTTCCTTCCTTATGAATCTGGATTATGGTTTTCATGTGTATATCTTTGTACTGGGGAAGACATAAAGTTTACACCACATTTTCATCTGTCATATTGTTGAGTTACTGGTCCGGGACTAGATGTAACGAAGCCTGAACAAAACAGTTCTGACCACCACATCACACCCCGCCCCCTTTAAATATTCGCCAGCAGCTCCAGCCCTTTATCGGTCAGCCAGACCATATATCCCTCAACCACAGCATACTTCCCCCATAATGATGTGTATCAAAACCACGCATGAGGTAATATATAATGAAGTGGATACCCCAATTATAATGAAATATCCAAAAATAAATACAATATGGAAAAGAGATGAAAACAATAAGTTCAGGATAATCGAAGGAGATTATTCAAAAATTGAATTTGCTGCGATTAAGAAATGGAATATAACTGAAAAAATAGATGGAACAAACATAAGAGTTATCTATAAAAATGGTATTGTTTCATTTGGTGGACGTACTGATAACGCTCAGATTCCTGCACATTTGTATGAATATCTGCAAAGAACATTTACATTGCTAATAATGCACGAAATGTTTGGTGATACAGATGTTGTTCTGTTTGGAGAAGGATATGGTCCAAAAATCCAAAAAGGCGGTGGCTTATATCGCAAAGATGTAGGATTTATTCTATTCGATGCTTATATTGGCGGATGGTGGGTTTTAAGAGACTCTATAGAAGACATTTCAGATAAAATTGGTATTTCTTATGTGCCTTTGGTTGGAACAATGGAGATTAATGAAGCTGTGGAATATGTACAATCAAAACCAAACAGCCTAATTGCAAATGAACCTAAAATAATGGAAGGAATTGTTGCAAGAAGTACTCCATTGCTGCTGTTTAGAGATGGCAATCCGTTAATGTGGAAATTGAAAGTAAGAGACTACAAGGATGCGTAGGAAGTAGTCAAACGTTGCGATGGCACACCCAACCGTAGCAGAGCTGCGGGGCATATTGATTTAAGATTACAGCCGTTCTATATCAATTTCATAGCCATTTATATTCCTTTCAACGATGGATAATCTGAATTATTTTAAAGCTCTTAACATCTTCAAAATAGACAACACGATAATTGCCAATTCTCAATCGAAAAAGATTCTCTCTACCATTAACACCTTTTAATTTCTTAGTATCAAGTATTCTACTCTTTTCAGTATCACTTAAAGCATATAGTGCCTTTTTAACTCTATTTCTCATATCTTTTGGCAACGAATCGAGTTGATTTATTGCAATTTTTGATAATCGAATTGTTTTTGACATTATAACTCATCTAAAGATATCCATTCTTTTTCTTCATCCAATATTTTATATTGTTCTTGCATAAATGCCTTATACTCTACTTTATCTATTAGATGCTGAATAATATCGTCGTAACTCTCTCCATTTTTGCCGATTAATCTTAATTTGTCTATTGTTCCGATTTTCAGTTTAACTGTCATGGTTTCCATATTAATCGTCATAGTAAATTTGTTTTTATAATTAATATAGTCTCCTTTTTATTCATTAGTAATCCACCCCATAAAAGCTATCATCCACTCAAGTCACATAATACAGATAAGATGTAACGAAGCCCGAACAAACCAGTTCTGACCACCACACCCCGCCCACTTTCAAATATTCGACAGCAGCGCCAGCCACTTATCTGTTAGCCTAACCATATCGCCCAGGCAATCCAGGCAAAGACATGTGGCATCTCCCCAACCACCGACATGCTCCCACCCTACTAAAACCAAAAGGCGACCGCCAGTCCCAGGTGATAATATCGGGCAGGCCACATGCCGACCGCACAGTCTATGATTACTATGACTCCAGTGTAGATATAATGAAAGTGGTCGAGGGTACAGACAGCAGGTTGGCCGGACAGTACGAAATCATCATGACGCAGATAATATGATGACCTCGCCTGGGAAGAGTAAGGCGCTGGCGGGAGTGGTGATGGGGCAGTTGGTGTAGTCACAGGCTGCCGGGCTGATGGGTGAAACATCAGGGTTGATGCTCATATTAGCATTAGCAAGCAAGTAAAAGTGATACCTAAGCCGTGAATATCAACAGGAACATCCACACAGGAATGCACAGGATGTTCGTCCTCATCTCAAACAGGTTCCTGGTAACCACCACTCCAAAATCCAGACCCTGTGCCTTCATGAAATAGTGCAGGTGCTTTAGGTCATGCTCATAGATATTGTTCTGGTATTTCACTTCTACTGGCAAGATCTTCCCGTCAACGTCCAGCACAATATCCACTTCATGCTTTTGCTTATCAGTAAAATATGAGATATTCCTGATATCGAAAAATCTCCTGAACTCCTTTACAGTCAGCAGGTTGGAATCTACTACCGATTCTACCAATAGCCCAGTGTTTTCATCAATTAAACTGCGATTCTTGAGCAAGGCATTCCGTAATCCTGAATCGATCACAAAGAACTTTCTGTTGGAACGTATTTGTTTTTTCACGTTCTTTGAGAAAAGAGGTAAACTTCCTATCAAATGCGTGGATTCCAGGTAATCGATCATGTTTATGAGCGTATCTGTGCTGATAGAGAGTGCCTGTGCTATCCGGTTATACGATGCGGTCTGGCAGTTGTTCTGGGCAATGTATGTGAGTATCTTTTCAAGATACTGGGGGTGCTTTATCTGGTACAGTACAGCAATATCGCGGTATATGGTCTTTTCAACCACGTCGGCAATAAGGATGTTCTGCCATAGCCGTATGTCTTTTGCAGGATGGTATTCAGGATATCCGCCAAATAAGAGATATTCGTTGGAATAAAGTACCAGTTCGTTCTGGTATTTTGTGAGTTCGAATTTGTCCCTGTTTACATCAATTTTGAAAATATCCTTGCCGCCATAGGGTTTTAACAATTCGGTCCTGCCTTTGAATTTGATGAATTCCTTGAAGTTAAGGGGTAGTATCTTAATCTCAAAAATCCTCCAGACAAGTGATTCCCTTGAGTATTTTAATAGATGTGTGGCGATTGAACTGGATATTATGAATTTGATGTTGTATTTCAGGTCAAAATATCTTTTTAGCCACAGGTTCCAGTCGGCCAGGAAATGTATCTCGTCGATGAAGATGTATAACTTTTCAACATCCCGTATTGGCTTTTTGACAATCTTTTCGCGATATTCGTCTATTATGGTCTTCAGGGGGTCGGTCATCATCTTGACCAGGGGGTCGTCCATTGATGCGAACAGGATATGCTCTTTTTTTGTGCCTGTGTCCAGAAGATGGTCTATCAACTGATACATGAGCGTGGTCTTCCCAACCCGCTGCGGCCCTATGATGGCTGTGATGCGTTCGCTTTCAAGAAACTCTACCAGTTCGTGGAATTCTTCTCTGTGGAGTTTTTGGAGTAATACGGGGTTAACGCTTCCGCTAATCCACCATTCGTTTACTTCCTGAAGGTAATGCAGCGGCTCCATGGTAGGTGGGTTGGGTTGTGAGTGCTTATATGTTTCCATTGGAATCGATGAAAAGACGGAATTTTGTCGAGTCTACTGGATGAATTGGTATTGGTTGGGTGTAGAGGAGATGAGATACGGCCCCGGGACCAGATGCAACGAAGCCTGAACAAACCACTTCAAATATTCGCCAGCAGCCCCAGCCCCTTATCTGTCAGCCGGACCATATCTCCCTCTAAGGTCGCATACTCCCCCTTCTTAAGAAAATCCAAGTGGTAGTCTACCTGCGACCTGTCAGTTCCCACTTCCTTAACCACATCAGGCAGCGCCTTCCCGA
>Ga0255429_1025_pt1 | contig 30174 bp, 25 predicted proteins | sample ANMaggSeSYBR02H9_FD_182636 | JGI IMG/M metagenome (GOLD analysis project Ga0255429, IMG submission 182636) | Sediment cell enrichment communities from methane seep in Santa Monica Basin, California, United Staets - ANME aggregate JGI... | ecosystem: Environmental > Aquatic > Marine > Cold seeps >... | reverse complement strand
CCGGAAATTCAAGCGGATCTTTTAAGGGCAATTCAAGAACTCGACTTAGAACAGCCCAACATACCCAAGCTTTGTGGTAATTTCACGACAACAATTAAGGCATTAGGTTCCAATCCTTCACTTGAAGCTGATGGCGAACTTGAGCGATCTCTTCAAGAGCTTCAAGATTTCAGAGGGTGTTGGACCACGTTCAAGCGCAAAGGCTTAGGGGAATCGCTTTCTACCTTCCGCAATGCGATGGCTTTGGGCCAACTAACTGAAGACTATAACCCATCTGGACTAACGTTAAGTACGGTTCATACCATGAAGGGCTTGGAAAAAGATATTGTTTTTCTTATGGGGATGTGTGAGGGTGTGTTCCCTGACTATCGAGCTCACACCAAACAAGAAATTGATGAGGAGCGCAATAACGTTTTTGTGGCTGTAACAAGATCACGACGATGGATTTACATTACTTATCCACGGCAGCGAAAAATGCCTTGGGGTGACATCAAAGTGCAAAGACCATCTCGGTTTATTATGACGATGCAAACATGATGCAGGAATTGCTCACAGGCAAGACGAGGTTGGTATGACAGAAAACCAGAATTTCGAATGGAAAAAGCACTGGCGAGATGAATATATCAAATGGATATGCGGTTTTGCTAATGCACACGGAGGAAAACTCATCATTGGCGTAAATGATGAAGGGGTTGCTACAGGTCTTTCCAATGTGCACAAACTATTAGAAGATATTCCCAATAAAGTACGTGATATTCTCGGAATTATTGTAGATGTTAATTTAAAAATAGACAACGATATTGAGTATTTAGAAATTGTGGTAGAGCCGTATCCATATCCGGTCAGCTACAAGGGTCAATACCATTACCGCAGTGGCAGCACCAAACAGGAGTTGAAAGGGGCGGCACTCGATAAATTTTTGTTACAAAAACAAGGAAAACGCTGGGATGGCGTTCCGGTACCAAACATTTCAATTAAGGATCTGGATAATAATACATTTGAACTGTTTAGAAAAAGAGCAACGAAAAGTGGGCGCTTAAACGACGAAGTATTGGGTGAAAGCAACGAAATACTTATTGAGAATTTACGACTTAAAGACGGCGATTATCTCAAACGGGCAGCCATTCTCCTTTTTCATCCCGACCCTGAAAAATATGTAACTGGAGCTTACATAAAAATTGGTTTTTTCAGAACAGATGATGATCTGTTGTATCATGACGAAATTCACGGCAATCTATTAGAACAAGTTGACAAAACACTTGATTTACTGCTTACCAAATACATGAGGGCAAATATAAGTTATGAAGATATGACCAGAATTGAAAAATACCCATTTCCCAAACCAGCTTTGCGTGAAGCCCTGCTAAATGCTGTTGTACACAAAGATTACAGCAACGGTGTCCCCATTCAAATAAGCGTTTATGATGATAAAATGATTTTATGGAATTATGGTCAATTACCTGAAAACTGGACAATTGAAAAGTTAAAACAAAAACATCCCTCTAAACCATACAACCCCGACATTGCGAATTCATTTTTCCGTGCAGGCTTAATTGAAGCATGGGGGCGTGGCATTCAAAAAATTAATAGTGAATGTCAAATCGCTGGATTGCCTGTGCCTGAATATAAGTCGGATTTCTCCGGGTTTTTCCTTGAGTTTAATGTAAGCAACCATAATGTTCCAGAAGAAATGTCGGTGAAAACGTCGGTGAAAACGTCGGTGAAAACGTCGGTGAAAACGTCGGTGAAAACGTCGGTGAAAATATTAAAGGCAATTAAATCAAATGACCAGATAACGATACCGGAACTTGCAGAAATTATTGGCGTAACCACACGTTCAATCGAAAGAAACATCCAAAACTTGCAACAAGAGGGTAAACTTGTAAGGATTGGTCCGGATAAAGGTGGACATTGGAAAATTATAGGGGGATAAGTTATGACAGACGTAGGACAAATTGAACGCCGCACACAGGACCGTGTGGTATACCTGTTTTGCAAACAACTGGATTACAACTATCTCGGTAACTGGATCGATCGTGAGAACAATAGCAATATAGAAGTGGCTATTTTACGCAAATACCTGAATGAAAAAGGGTATAGTCAGGCACTTATTGGCAAAGCCATTTACGAACTTACCGGGGCAGCTACCAACCAGAGCAAAGACCTGTACCACATCAACAAAGAAGTCTATTCCCTTTTGCGTTATGGCGTAACTGCAAAAGAATATGTAGGAGAGAACACCCAGACCATTAAGCTGATAGACTGGGAACATCCCCTCGAAAATAATTTCGCTATAGCCGAAGAGGTTACAGTAGTAGGCGAAAATAACAAACGCCCTGATGTGGTGCTATACGTCAATGGCATCGCCCTGGGTGTATTGGAACTTAAACGCAGCACTGTGTCCGTTTCTGAAGGAATCCGCCAGAACCTCGACAATCAGAACCAGACATTCATTCGTCCATTTTTTGCCACAATTCAATTGATCATGGCAGGCAACGATACCGAAGGTATCCGTTATGGCGTTATAGACACACCCGAAAAATACTACCTCAAATGGAAAGAAGACAGTGACACTGAAAACCCGCTTGATAAACATATTGACCAGCTATGCAATAAAATTCGATTTTTAGAGCTGCTGCACGACTTTATAGTCTACGACCGTGGCACCAAAAAGATATGCCGCCATAATCAATATTTTGCAGTCAAAGCATCCCAGGAAAGCCTGCTCAGGAGTGAAGGCGGTATTCTCTGGCATGCACAGGGCAGCGGCAAAAGCCTGATCATGGTCTGGATCGCCAAATGGCTAAGTGAGAATATCAATGATGCCCGGGTACTCATCATTACCGACAGAGATGAGCTGGATAAGCAGATTGAAAAAACATTTTTAGGTGTCAGTGAAAAGATCGTCCGCACCAAAAGTGGAAAAGACCTGATAAATAAATTAAATGCAACAACTCCAGCGCTGCTCTGCTCGTTGATCCATAAATTCGCTCGCAAAGAAGAAGCTGATTATGATGGCTATATTGAAGAACTCAAGAAAAGTCTGCCCCGGAACTTTCGAGCTAAAGGTGATATCTATGTATTTGTGGACGAGTGTCACCGTACCCAGTCGGGCAAGCTGCATGAAGCCATGAACCTCATTTTACCCAATGCCATTTTTATTGGCTTTACAGGCACGCCCCTGCTCAAGAAAGATAAAAAGAAAAGCATTGAAATATTTGGCAAATACATCCACACATACAAATTCGATGAAGCAGTGAGAGATAACGTGGTGCTTGATCTGCGATACGAGGCACGAAATATCGACCAGAATATTACATCACAGGCAAAGATCGACCAGTGGTTTGATGCAAAAACCCAGGGATTAACCGACTACGCAAAAACAGAACTCAAAAAGAAATGGGGGACAATGAAACGTGTCCTTAGTTCCCAGTCCAGGTTAGAAAAGATCGTAGCCGATATTATTTTTGATATGGCAACAAAAGACCGTTTGCAAAACGGGGCTGGTAATGCCATACTGGTGTCAGGCAGTATCTATCAGGCATGTAAATATTATGAACTGTTTCAAAATGAAGGTTTAAAAAAATGCGCCATCGTTACCTCATACGTGCCCACAATAAATGACATAAAAGGCGAAAGCACTGGCGAGGGCTCACCCACAGACAAGCTGAAACAATACGACGTTTACCAGAAAATGCTGGGTGGTAAAGACCCTGAAACATTTGAAAATGAGGTAAGACAGAAGTTTGTAGACGAGCCTGCCCGGATGAATTTGCTCATTGTGGTGGATAAACTACTTACAGACTTTGACGCTCCATCGGCAACATATCTCTATATTGACAAAAGTATGCGGGACCACGGGCTGTTCCAGGCAATTTGCCGGGTGAACCGTTTAGATGGCGACGATAAAGAATACGGCTATATCATAGATTACAAAGACCTCTTCAAAAGCCTTGAAAGATCAATCGATGATTATACCTCCGAAGCATTTGATGCCTATGAAAAAGAAGATGTGGAAGGCTTGTTGACTGACAGATTGGTATTAGGTAAGAAACGATTGGATGAGGCACTGGAACAGATCAAAGCATTATGCGAACCGGTAGCGCCACCAAAAGACACCCACGATTATATCCATTACTTCTGTGGAGACCCGGAAAATAAGGACGATCTAAAAGAGACAGAACAAAAACGCATTGCATTATACAAGCATACAGTCTCATTGATCAGAGCCTATGCCGACATTGCAAACGAAATGAGGCAAGCGGGTTATTCACCAGAAGAGATCGAGCAGATAAAAACAGATGTGAAGCACTACGAATATGTAAGGGGGGAAATAAAAATATCAAGTGGTGATGCTATTGACCTGAAGGCTCATGAGCCTGACATGCGTCATCTGATAGATACCTATATTGGAGCCAAAGACAGTGAAACGATCTCTGCTTTTGATGATATGACGCTGATAGAGTTAATCGTTGAGCGAGGGGAAGATGCTATAAAAGCATTACCGAAAGGCATAAGCCGGAATGAAGAAGCAGTCGCGGAAACTATTGAGAACAATATCCGCAGGCTGATCATTGATGAAATGCCTACAAATCCGAAATATTACGAGAATATGTCTACACTTCTGGACGAATTAATTAAAGAAAGAAAAGAAGAAGCCAGAAATTATAAAGAATACTTAGCCAGGATTGTTGAATTGAGTAAAAAGGCAAAGAATCCTGCCCAGTCAACCACCTATCCTACAAGTCTAAATTCCAATGCCAAAAGAGCTCTCTATGATAATTTAAGTCAGAATGAAGACCTTACAACTACTTTGGATGCTGAAATCTATCACATAAAAAAAGACGGATGGCGGGGCGATTTAATAAAAGAACGTGAAGTAAAATATGCAATAGGAAAGCACATTGATGACGACGATGAAGTAGACCGCGTTTTTGAATTAGTAAAAAATCAGAGTGAATATTAGTATGCATCAAATTACGCTAGGCAATATATCAATAGATGTGGTAAGAAAGGATATTAAGAATCTGCATCTTGGAGTATATCCACCCAACGGCAGGGTCCGCATTGCTTCACCTTTGAAAATAGATGATGAGGCTGTTCGCCTATTTGCTATCTCGAAAATGGCATGGATAAAAAAACATCAATTAAAATTTGAAGCACAACAACGCCAGTCTAAACGCCAATTTGTGTCTGGTGAAAGCCATTATTACAAGGGCAATCGTTATCTATTGAATGTTATTTATCACAATGCTGCTCCCAAAGTGGAAATCCGCAATAAGACCTATATTGACCTTTACATAAGAGTTGGCAGCACTTTAGAGCAGCGTGAAAAAGTGCTCACTGAATGGTATCGCAGGCAACTTAAAGATCAAATACCTCCCCTGATCGATAAATGGCAAAAGATAATCGGGGTAGAAGTGAGCGATTGGGGGATTAAAAAGATGAAAACAAAATGGGGCACCTGCACTATTGAAAAACGTCGCATTTGGTTGAATCTTGAATTAGCAAAAAAGTCTAAACAGTGTCTTGATATATTATCATTCACGAAATGGTACACCTAATGGAGCGTAACCACAGTGAGCGTTTTGTTGCCTACATGGATAAATTCATACCTCAATGGCATTTCTATAAAGATGAGTTGAACCACTCAATGTTGAGCCATGAAAAATGGAGTTACTAAAATAAAAACACAGATTGAAAATTATGAAGAATAAATAATACAGCCTCCAACGTCCATAGTTCCGGCTGATTTTAACAGGCAATTGTTTTGGAAGAAAGGATTATTGAATAATCTATAAGTCACTACACCCAAGACAAATGTAACAAAGCCTGCTCCACCCAATATACTTCACCCAAAACGGCTATAATCCATAACAAAACCTATTTCACATAACATCCTAATCACCCCCCATACAACGGAGACCCACACATGAAGATCAACAAACCCAGAGGTACCAGGGACTTCCTCCCCGAAGATACCCGTAAACGCAGATACATCGAAAACAAACTCCGCCAAACCGCCAAACGATGGGGCTACAACGAAATAAAAACCCCCACCTTCGAGCACATCGAACTATTCACACTAAAATCCGGCGAAGGCATCCTGGGTGAAATATACAACTTCAAAGACAAAGGCGATCGCGAAATAGCCCTGCGCCCCGAACTCACAGCCCCAGTCATTCGGCTCTATGTCAGCGAACTCCAGCGCGCTCCCCGCCCGATCAAACTCTACTACTTCGACAACTGTTTCAGGTACGAGCGCCCCCAGAAAGGCAGGTTCAGGGAATTCTGGCAGTTCGGCGCCGAAGTCATAGGCAGCCCCAGGCCCGAAGCCGACGCCGAGGTCATAGCCCTGGCCTGCCGGATGCTCCACGAGGCAGGCGTGGACGGCGAACTCCATGTCGGACACCTGGGTATAATAAGGACCCTGTTTACGGGGCTGGACACCGAGACCCAGGGGCAGATAATGCGCCTCGTAGACAAGAAGGACGACAAGGGCCTGGAAGACTACCTTGAAGAGATCGATGCAGATATCGAGATGAGGCAAAAACTCTTCGAACTCATAGGACTCACCGGCAGCAGTGCAGTAGATGAAGCAAAAGCACTTCTGGGCGACATAGAAGAACTGGAAATATTCCAGACCCTGCTAGAGTTGCTGGACACCCACGGCCTCGACTACACTGTCAACTTCGGCATTGCCAGGGGTCTGGACTATTATACAGGCATGGTCTTTGAGATATACAGCAGCGGTCTGGGTGCACAGAACCAGGTATGCGGCGGCGGGTCGTACAGGCTTGCCCACCTGTTCGGCGGGAAAGAAGTGGAATCCACAGGTTTTGCGCTCGGGTTTGACAGGGTAATGGAAGTATGCACGACAGAGCCCCCTGCTGAAGATCGGGCTGTTGTGGTCTGCTTTGACGAGACCCGAAAAGAAGGTATACGCATCGCCGACTCCCTGCGGGAACACTTAATTGTAGACGTGGACGTTATGGGCAGGAGTTTTAGCGCCCAGTTAAAATTTGCCAATACCATAAGGGCCAGGTGGGCCGTGATAGTGGGCGAAGATGAAGTGGCACAGGGTAAGGTTGCACTGAAAGATATGGAATCGGGCAAGCAGGAACTACTGGACCCTGGCGAACTTATTCTACGCTTAAAAGCCTGACCTACCTGATCATATCCAGGGGCAGCGCACCGTTATGCACCGCAGTCGCCACCAGCACACCTGCCAGGCCAATATCCTTCAGGTGGCTGATATCATCCGTATTCCTTATACCGCCGCCCAGTAGTATGTTATGGTTCGAATGATCCACAACCTGCTTCAGGAACTCTGTATTAATACCGCTTGATGTCCCTACCTTGCTCAGTTCAAGTATGACCAGGTCATTAATATCATATCCATTCAGCATCTTGATCAGGTCAATGGGCGGAATATTAAAGGCAGGTTCATTTGTGAGGATGTTGCCGTCCTTGAAATCAATGCTCAGGTTTATTGACCTGGGATAGAAGTTTGATGCACTTTCCACCAACTCAAGGGTTGCAGTTTCTGTTCCCAGGATTACGGAGCCTGCCATCTCCTGACCCAGGTGTACATCATCCATAGTGGATGCTCCAAGGTCAAGCATTAAACTGGTCTTCCAACCCAATTGTTCGATGACCTCATCATTATTTCCACTACCTTCCAGCCGGTTCAGGTCTGCTATATAGAGCTCCCTGGGTGAAAGATCATCCACGATCTGCAGGGGGTCTGAAGATTCACAGACTTTACTGAAATTGTGTACAGGGCCGTATTTTTCCCGTTCCCCTTTTACGGCATGCACTACCTTTCCGTTTAAAATATCCAGGACAAATATTATTCTAAACATGGAATCTTTGTAAAAACTTCAAAATAGGTTATTCTCATCACTTTTCTTATCAGTCAATATGGCTATTCATATTATTCATATTAAAGTCTTATGAATTGGATGACGGATAATTGACCACATTGGCAGAATCCTGATTGAACGATATAGCAACATATATATTACGATAGTGTATTATTCGTTTCACGGATTAGAGGTATAAAGATATGAAATTACTGGTAAGTCCCATAAATCTTGAGGAAGCTAAGGCTGCTTACAACGGTGGAGCAGACATCATAGATGTCAAGAACCCGAAAGAGGGAAGTCTTGGTGCAAATTTCCCGTGGGTCATTCGTTCAGTCAAAGAAGCAATGGGCCCTAACACCCCGGTCAGTGCTACTATAGGGGATATGAACTACAAACCCGGAACAGCATCCCTTGCATCCTTGGGTGCTGCTGTAGCCGGTGCTGACTATGTGAAAGTGGGATTGTATGATATACAGACCACTGAGCAGGCCATTGATATGGTAGAGCATGTGGTGAAATCTGTAAAGGATTATGACCCTAGTAAGAAGGTCGTTATTTCAGGCTATGCTGACTATAAACGTATAAACTCCATCCCGTTACGTGAACTGCCTGCTGTTTGTGCAGATTACGGCGCAGATGTGGCAATGATGGATACGGGCATCAAGGACGGTCGTTCAACATTCGAGTTCATGACCAATGAGGAACTATCGCAATTCGTGGAATCTGCCCATGACCTGGGACTTGTTACCGCTATTGCAGGTAACATCCAGTTTGAGGATATAGAGGCAATAAACCAGATAGGTCCTGATATTATCGGGATCAGGGGATGTGTGTGCGGCGGCGACCGCAACTCTACTATCCAGCAGAAACTGGTGGAAGAGTTGAGATCTATGATGGTGTGATCCGGTTCACTTAATCGGTTCACTCAATCAGTTTACTAAATTAGTTCACTTGATCCCAAGTTCTATTAGTAGCTGTTCAGGCACAATTCCATCACTGGTGAAACCCGACACAAAATAGAATTCATCCAGCATAGCATCCAGTTCCCGGTCTGTTACTGGATTGCTGCTGCTATTCATTACCCTGTCAGGCAAGGTGTCTTGATCCCTGCCAAATCCTTCTCTGTTATTAAAAGCACGGGTAAGTACAGCCACTCTCCTGCCTACTCTATCGAATTCGTCATGGTCCATATCAAATCCGGTAGAGGCAGTATATAGTTTTAATAGCTCATCCAATCCGGCAGCGTACGTAAAGAACTTGCAGATTCCTATAGAATCATAGATAGCGTTGCGCTGCTGCCCGTCCCAGACCATCTTACCTTTTCCAGCCGTAGCCATTGGGTCCAGTTGTCCGCCCCTGCCAAGCACTTCCTTTCCGTAGGTCCATGGACGCAAGTGGCAGGCACCCCTGTCTGATACGGCATAGGCCAGTGCCTGACCCTTTGCAGTCTGGGGCAGGTATGCAGGTATCTCCAGGCCCTTGACGTTCATGGCGAAATCTTCTGTACCCTGCCCTATTATTCCAGAGGCATCCCTGGTGCCGTTTGCAGCAAATGCCAGTGCCCCCCCACCGGACCCCATTATGTGGATGATTTCGATCAGTGCATTAACACTGCCGAAGGTAAGTTCCAGCCCGTCCGTTTCCCCCTTACTGATCAGCCCCCGTTCATAACATTCCATTAAAAATGCGATAGTGCTGCCAGTGCTAATGCTATCCAGTCCGTATGTGTCGCACAGGTGTTCAGCTGCCGTGACCGCTGCCGGGTCATCGATTCCGCAGTTGGAACCCAGCAGGGTAATGGACTCGAACTCTGGCCCGTCGTGTGTCAACCCGCGGTACTGCCCCTCCTGCACCACTGCCAGGTGGCTGCACTGTATGGCACAGCCCGGGCATGGCCGGCGTCTGCTGCCACCATCCCACAATTTTTCTTTTAAGGCAAAACCGTCCAGGTGCTCTGATAGTTTGTCGTCCCGCCCTGATGTATAATTGCGATTACTCCAGCCGCCGGTTTCATTTACTATTTCCACAAGTTCTGAAGTACCCATCTTCCTGAGGTTTTCCACGCCTGTACTTGTCCTGACCTTCTGGTTGATCTTTTTCCTGATGGCCCTGAATGCTTCAGGGTCTGCAGGTTCAAATTTCCCATGCCCGGACACCACTATGGCCTTCAAGTGCTTGCTGCCCATGACCGCACCCAGTCCACCACGGGCCGCAGTGCGGTTCTCTGCAAATATGCCTGCCAGTTTGGCCATCCGTTCGCCTGCGGTCCCGATTGTCAGCACCCTGGCCTCGCGGTCAGTGGAATAGCGTTTTTTCAAGACGGCCAGATTTGAGAATGTGTCCACACCCCACAGGTCGGAAGCATCCAGTATCTCCACTTTGTCATCCACAATGTTGATGTATACCAGGGAGTCGGCCTGTCCACTGATGATGATACCCATATACCCGGCACGGCGTAATTCGGTGCCCCACCAGCCATTGCAGTGGCTGTCGTTCCAGGTGCCTGTGAGCGGGCTTTTGGCACAGACCGCGAAGTTGACGCAGTTGGTGGCAGGGGCGCCGGTCAGGGGGCCGTTCATAATGGCAAGCAGGTTGTCAGGGGACAGGGGGTCGCAGCCGGGCGGGTTCTCGTTGTATAGGTAGTGGGCTGCCAGGCCCTTGCCGCCCATGAACTTGCGGAGGATGGTAGCAGGTATATTTTCACATCTAACTTTTTTGTTGGATAGGTCAATTCTTATTATAGTGGGAGATATCATAAGCATCCTTTTTTTCAGAATTTAGTATATATTTGTTAAATATTCTAATAAATTATGATGAAATATAGCGCAATTATTATATATTATTACATATAATTTTAAATATATATTAGTATGGACTATAATTAAATTTGTCATACGAATCATTACATGGTGGTATAAATGAAAATTATAAAGAAAACACTTGTGGTATTAGTCTTATGTTCTTTTATTATGGGAACAGTACCTATATCGGTATCAGCACAGCAAAACAGTTTTGGCAACCAAACTTTTGAAAATACTGAACCATATCTTCCCAGTGGTGTTGAATGTATTCCTGATGAAATCATTGTCAAGTACAAATCAGAAACAAGCGATGAGACAATATCTGCGATAAACTCAAAAAACAAGGTCGTGTCATCAGAAAAGATTATAAAACAAAACCAGAAAGCAGTTGAAAACGAGAAGACGAATATTCTTAAAAAAAATGGTCTCGACAGGATTTATCTGTTAAAATTACCTAAGCAGACAGATATTAATAAAATAATCAACAGCTACAAGAAGAATTCAAATGTGGAATATGCAGAGCCAAATTACATAGTTCATATGGATACAATTCCAAATGATCTTAATTCCAGTTTATGGGGTTTAGATAATACAGGTCAGACCGGAGGGACTCCTGATGCTGACATAGACGCTCCAGAAGCTTGGGATATTCAAACAGGAAATGCAAATGTAGTGGTAGCGGTAATCGATACCGGTGTTGATTATGATCATGAAGATATCACAGCGAACATGTGGACAAATCTTAATGAGATACCTGGCAATAGCATCGATGATGATAGCAATGGATTTGTAGATGATGTCTACGGTTGGGATTTCTACAATGATGACAATAATCCATTTGATGATCATGGACATGGAACACATTGTTCAGGCACAATAGCTGCAGTGGGCAACAATAGTGTTGGCATCGTTGGCGTCAATTGGGAAGCAAAAATAATGGCTTTGAAGTTTTTAGGTGCTGATGGTTCTGGATCCACCTGGGATGCAATCGATGCAATAACGTATGTCATAATAATGAAAGAAAAAGGTGTTCCTGTAATCGCAATGAGCAACAGTTGGGGTGGTGGAGGATATGTACAAGCTATGGAAGATGCTATATCGGCTGCCAATGAAGCAGGAATATTATTTATTGCTGCGGCAGGTAATAGTGGTCATAATAATGATATTGTACCACATTACCCATCAAGTTATAACGTACCAAATGTCATCTCAGTGGCAGCTACTGATCATACTGATGCAAGAGCAAGTTTTTCGAATTATGGAGTTGAGTCAGTAGATCTGGGTGCACCGGGAGTTAGCATCTATTCAACCTTACCTGGAGATAGTTATGCATCCTGGAGTGGAACCTCCATGGCAACCCCGCATGTAGCCGGTACGGTTGCATTAATTAAAGCCCAGCATCCGACCCTCACAAGTGATAGTATTAAAGCACGAATACTATACAGTGTAGATCCAGTTCCATCACTGGCTGGTATAACATCAACCGGCGGGAGATTAAATGTTAATAATGCTTTTGAAAATGATAATATTCCTCCTTCAGAAGTCAATGACCTTGCGACAAGTAATCGAACGTTTGATTCAATGGATTTGACCTGGACAGCCACAGGTGATGATGCAGGTTCTGAGACAGCCAGTTTTTATGATATTAGATATTCCACATCTGAAATAACTGATGCAAATTGGGATATGGCGACACATGTATCAGGAGAACCGAAACCACAACCATCAGGCTCTACTGAGACTTATACTGTAACAGGATTATCTGATATAACTTTATACTATTTTGCTATAAAAGTCCTTGATAATGTTGGCAATCCATCAGGATTGTCGAATGTTGTTTCTGAAACAACAACGACATTCAGAATGGTGTTCCAGGATAATATGGAAAGCGGAATAAATGAATGGAATAATGAGAGTCTATGGCATAAAGAAACATATAGATCGAGCAGTTCGATTACTAGCTGGGCCTACAATACAGGCGATCCAAACTATAACTATGATACAGGAAATAACAAGGGTAATTTAACTTCGCCTGTTATTGATCTTTCAGATTATAACTCTACGTTCTTGATATTCGAGTATTGGTATCAAACTGAAACATCAGGTACTTCTGGGGATAAAAGATGCGTTCAGATAGGAGTGGACGGCATTTTCACTGATATAGCTCAATTATCCGAAGATCCCATGCTGATGTGGAATCAATACATTTTGGATATATCTTCGTATACTGGAAATTCAAATGTACAGGTAAGGTTTTTCTTTGATACCATTGATGGGCTAAATAATAACAACGAGGGATGGTATATTGATAATATAGCTATATTTGGGGAGTTTCTAGGGTCAAATAATCCACCAGTGGCTGATACTCAATCGGTGGCTACTGATGAAGATACACCTCTGCCAATTACACTGGCTGCCAGTGACCCTGATGGTGATACATTGATATATTATATTGTTTCATTTCCGTCAAATGGAACATTAAGTGGCACAGCACCCGATGTAAAGTATACACCCAATCCTAATTATAACGGTCCAGACAGCTTTGCATTCAAAGCAAATGATTGGATTGTGGATTCTAACATGGCTACTGTGACTATTACCATAAACCCAATAACTGATCCACCAGTGGCAGATGCTGGATCTAACCAATCTGCTGCCATAGGTGAAAAAATAACCTTTGATGGTTCGAATTCCTATGATCCAGATGATGATTCTTTGAATTATCATTGGGATTTTGGAGATGGTTCAATAGCAACTGGAATAAACCCGACTCATACTTACTCGGAAGTTGGAAGCTATGTAGTTAATCTGACAGTTAATGATAGCAGTGCAACTGATAGTGATACAGCGATAGTCGATGTTTATAATTATATCGATGATCTAATTAATGCAGATATACCCGTGAAGGGTAAGGTGACAGGAAACCATCTGAATACGCATGAGTCTGACAATATGTACGAGTCCATAACCGAGGTTGAAAGCGGAGGGAAGCCCTCTAACAGATACAGCTATTTAGAGCACAAATGGATGATTGATGTAATCGGTGGAAACAGTGTTACCTTTAATGTTGAGGCACACCACATTCTAAGCAGCGATGGCGATGACTTTGTGTTTGGATACTCGACTGATGACAACACGTATACTGATATTATGACCATCACCAAGATTGTTGATGACAATACTACTCAGACATGCGATCTACCGAACGATCTCAGCGGCACCGTATACATTCGCGTGAGAGATACCGACCAAGTAAAGGGAAATAGACTACTGGACACAATTTTCATTGACCAGATGTTCATCCGTTCTGAAAGCAGTCCACCGAGCTACGGAGTTACTGTTACAATTGATGAGGTATCACAGACAGTGGCACCTGGAAATAGCACAAACTACACGGTCCGGACGAAGAACACTGGTGATTTAGAAGCATCTTACATTGTTAATATGGGTGGAACTACGGTTGACGACTCCAACGTAACGGTCAGCCTGCATAACTGGAGCACAGGCACTTTAGCACCAAATACGGAAGATGTAACGACAGTTACGGTTTTCACAACTGAGAGCACTCCAGAGACCACCTACACATTGACTGCAACAGCTTCCTGCGATCAGGACGTGAGTGTTACTGATTCTGCTACTTCTGACCTCAAGGTTTCTTCGGAAACAAACACGATGCATGTAGCCAGTATTGATATGTCTCCAAGTAAAAAGATTGCAGGACCTAACTTTTTTACTTGTGCAATAGCAATAGTTTCTATTGTTGATACTAATGGTATACCTGTTAGTGGCGCAACAGTGTCCGGCAACTGGAGCATTGCAACTTTTGATTCCGATTCTGAAATGACGGATACAAATGGCAATATCTCACTTTATTCTGACGAGGTGAAAAATGCCCCATCTGGAACAAACTTCACTTTTACAGTTGATAACGTTGTAGGTGGGTTGACATACAACCCTGGTGACAATATCGAAACTACAGATAATATTGTTGTGTAACAAATACAAACACGAAATTAATAAAATAGGCGTCCATTCCGGGCGCTACACATCTTTTTTCATGTTTTTCCATTAATATACCACTTCAATATTTTTCCCAAAAATCTCACTCAGATCAGAATTCAGCCTTAACTTCAATTCCTCAACTTCCTTCTTCTGCCTTGCAACTTCCCTCTTCTCAGCATCCAGCTTCTGCCCGGTAGAATCCATCACATTCCGGCACTCAGAGATCCTATCTTCAACCTGTGTTTTCTCCCTATAAACAGTAAGTCCCTCTAACTCCCCCCGCACCCCCGCAAGTTCAGAAGAATATCCCTCCCTTTGACTTCTAAGCCTTAACAGGACATCAGTCCCCACCAACCTATCGATCAACTCAAGTGTCTTGTTCATCTTCTGCTGCTTAAGACCCAGACTTCCATCCTCAACCCTGGTCTTCATTTCAACCAAAAAAACAGTAAGGTCAATATCAAGCGCAGACACCGGCTCATCTTTCAATATCTTCAGGACCTTCCTGCTCTCAGCAGACATAATATGCCGCCCGCTCCCATCCTGTTTCTCCATCCTGGAAAGAGCCTTGGACAATGGAGCAAACAAACCCACCAGATTCGAATCAACCTCAGATATCTGACCCTTAAGGGTTCGGGCCTGCTCTTCCAGCTCCCGTGCCCTGGTAAACTCATCACCAGCCTCTATCTCTTCCAGCCTCGCCTCTTCAGAGCCCAGTTCAACCTTCAATGTCTCGTATTTGCCAGCAAGGTCATTGATGTTCTTCTGCCCTGCCGGAATCTGCTGCTGCATCTGCCTGATTAGTTCAATATCCCCGGGCAGCTTGTCATATGCCTCCAGTTCATCCTTTACCTCATTGATAGGAGCAACAAGCTCATCCAGCAGGACATCCAGGTGCTTCAGCCCACCCCAGATATCCTTATATTCCTCAGGAAAAAGAGCCTTGACATATTGCTGGCTCCTGACAGCGTTCTCAAGGCAAGTATTCAACACAGATTTAGCATCCAGGTGGAATTGGTATGCTTCAGAAGGGTTCGTATCCTCAGGGATTGCAGTCTTCTCTATAATAACATCCAGGTTCTTTACAAGATTATCCCTGTTGGATGCGCCAGCCTTGGCTAAGCGCTTATACACCTTCTCACCAAAAGACGCATCCACCAGGCGCACTTTAGCTTCAGAAAGGTCTTCAAGGGCAGTACTGATCTCAGAATACTTATGCCCGATATGTGCCCCAAGCTCAGCAAATGTACTCTCGCCCTCCTTTTCCAGCCAAGCCGCAAGCTCATTGGACTTAAGATTCAATTTGGAAGGTGCTACTTCCTTTTTCCCGAAAATCTTCTCAATGAATTTCAAATATATTCAGGCTAAAAGGGTATTCAAAAATTAAAAAGTTATGGGAAGGATACCTGTCAGGCATCCGTCTCATATTATTCGTTTGTCATTTCACCACTGAAATAAGTGTCGTATGCAGCCATATCGAAATGACCGTGACCGCTAAAGTTGAACAGGATGCTCTTTTCATCGCCAGTCTTCTTGCACTCCAGAGCCATATCAATAGCACACTTGATAGCATGGGCCGATTCCGGTGCAGGTACAATACCCTCAGTTCTGGCAAAGGTCACAGCAGCATCAAATATATCGGTCTGGTGGTATGCCACAGCCCTCATTATACCATCCGCATACAGCTGGCTAATGATCGGGGACTCACCATGGTATCTCAGCCCGCCTGAATGTATTGGAGGCGGCACAAAATCATGTCCCAGTGTATACATCTTAAGCAGGGGTGTCATCTCTGCCGTATCCCCGAAATCATACCTGAAATCTCCTCCTGTAAGGCTGGGACAAGCCGTTGGTTCCACAGCCACAATGTCAATGTCCCTGTTATCCTTCATCTTATCGCGAACGAATGGGTAGCTGATACCTGAAAAGTTACTACCTCCACCCACACAGCCAATAATAACATCCGGATAATCATCCACCATATCCATTTGCAGTTTCGCTTCCAGGCCGATCACTGTCTGGTGCAGCATAACGTGGTTCAACACGCTACCCAGTGCATACTTGGTATTCTCATGGGTTGCGGCATCTTCCACAGCCTCGCTGATGGCAATCCCAAGGCTGCCTGAAGTATCTGGATGTTTTTCAAGGATAGACCTGCCAGCCTGTGTCTCGGTACTGGGTGAGGGTATGACATCAGCACCCCACAGGTTTATAAGGGATTTACGGTAGGGTTTCTGGTAAAAACTTGATTTGACCATATATACCTTACATTCCAGATCAAATAAAGAGCAAGCGAAAGACAGGGCACTGCCCCACTGTCCTGCTCCGGTTTCGGTGGAAAGGCGTTCTACACCCTCTTTCATATTAAAATATGCCTGGGCGATAGCTGTATTGGGCTTATGGCTGCCTGGCGGGCTTACTCCTTCATTCTTATAATATATCCTGGCAGGCGTCTTGAGGGCAGCTTCCAGGCGGTGTGCCCTATATATGGGAGAAGGTCTCCAAAGGCGGTAAATATCCCTTACCTCTTCCGGGATGTCGATGAACCGATCCTGGCTCATTTCCTGTTTAATAAGACTCATTGGGAATATGGGTGAAAGGTCGTCCGGCCCGATAGGCTCGTTGGTCGCAGGGTTCAGTGGCGGTTCAAGGGGAGTCTGAAGGTCTGGCAGTATGTTATACCATTGCTTTGGAAGCTCGTTTTCGTCAAGTATGATTTTTGTTTTTTCCATGTTAAATCACAGCCATTTCGAATAATAGATTTGAATATTTTGGCACTGTTTAAAAATACAGTTATTTTGGCATTTGTCGCACACTCATATTATCTGGACTTATGCCGATACAAATCGAAATCGGTGCAAATCACTGTTAATTAATGCTTTATAATAACTGAAAATTATATTGTGCTATATATTTGTAATAACATTATATTAATAATAGTATATTAATCTAACTTTTTATAATCTCACCTACTTTTATATATGGATTGAAACTTTAGGAATGGACATGTAGATACGCTTTAATCATTATGATTTGAGCACTTTTACTCAATCCGAAAAACCAACATAGGAATATTTTACACTCCATTTTTTCCACAAAATTACAGAAAAAACCTCCCATCACCCGGATTTACCTGAGTACATAATCTTATAGATCTATACAGTAAGAAAATGTATAATAATTCGGAAGCAAGGGTTTTAGGAAGTACTATTTTTTTATTTTCCTGGTTTAGCCACCATTAACCCACACAATAAGTAACCATCTTACGGTCCTGCTTCAAATCCTCGGGGTCGTCCTCCACGTCCACATGTGGCACCCCGTACTCATCGTTCATCTCTGCCACAATTGTCTCAAAATCCGACCCTGCCATCAATTCCCTCAACAGCACCACAACGGGCCCGATAATAATATAATTGCAGAACCACTGATGCAGTATCAGGTCCACCCCTTCATACCCCACATACTCCCGGAACAGGTCCCTGTAATACATCTCACTCTTGCAGCAATCAAGGTAATACAACTGGTATGGTTTCCTGTCCGGATGACTGAATCCTTCCTTCATAGCATCGGTAAAGCAGCTCACATCATCGCTCAGGCTCAAGTGTTTCCCGTATCCTGCATGGCTTTTAAGATATACCATGTCCTCATACGCCAGTGATTCCCGCCAGAGTTCATGCAGATCCCCTGAATAACTCCGGCCATGGACCAGTCGTATTCGTGCCCTGATACTGTTACCATTATAGTTAAACACAGTTTCAAAGGTATCCATCCCGACCTTGTGCCCTGTAAGTTCTAAACCGTTTTTCTTAAGTTTGAGCCTTGCCCCCTGGAAGACACTATAATCATAAAAAGCACCGAAAGGGTCAGGTCCTATCAGTAGGGTGGCATTGAATTTGCCGTCACTGAACATCATATCGTATCTGGGGACAGTACGGGTAGTTTTGTTCATTTTGTGGCATTTTGTCTATTTTTTACAAATATAACATTAACGTTCAATGAAAAGCTGGAGTGTTATCCTGATAAAAACCCTCTTAACTTCAGGATAATATTATAATTAAGAAGGTATTGATTATTTAAAAAAACGGAGAATTTTAGATGGATATACAGGTCATTGATTTTGAAAAGGAAATAGGTAAACCGAAATTGCCCCGCCATCCCCATGATATGGTGTTCGTTGAGGACTCGTTGCTTCGCGCCGTGCTGTGTGAGGGGGAAGGCAAATGGTACGTCCACGATTACGACGAGTTCATCCTTCACCACAAGGGAGAATTTGTCATTGAATCAGACAATTCTACAATTGAGTTGAAACCGGGCACCGGCATACTGGTGCCTGCTGGAGTGCGGCACTGGACCAACTCAGAGGAACCGGCCGTGTTCCTTGTATTCAGGCACAAGCAGACTGCCTGCATGCTGGCGTAGGGGAGGAGGGGGGCATGGGCTACCTGGATAAACTTCAAGACATTAATCTTCCCATAGTCCTGCTCCTGGCCCAGCTGGTTACTTATCCTTTTGCCATAGGCATCAGGAACCATGAGGACCCGGTTGGCAATGTTATCAGTGCCCTGCTCATCATAATTCCTGTATTTGCCATGCTGGGCCTTATCCTGAGGCTATTTTTTAAAAGGATACATACGGGAAAAAATATGGTGATATTTCTTGACCACAGGGGAGTTAAGCTTAAAGAGATTCCAGGTCTTATCGGCATCATGATACCCATGTCGTTCGTAATGCTCATCGTGCTGCTTTACGGCATTATCCTCTTCATCTATTTTTTCTTTATTACCATACCTATGTACCTCATTTTCAGGTTCGGCAGGAAAAAGGGCATGAGGAGTCTGCTGAAATGGCTGTTTAGGCTGGAGGCAAAGGTATGTATCAGGCTTAAGCGGTACGAACGGGTGGGATATGTGCTGCCGTTTGTTTTCGGCACCCTGTTCTCGCTGGTATTGACCCAGGGACATATAGCGCTGGGATTGCTGTACCTGCTGATACTGATGCAGTTCTCCTTTGTGGTGGCATTGTATAATGTAATAGGGCATCAGGAAGTGATCGCCAGGTAAAAGGTTTTATCAGTGTCTTGCCTGGTAGAACGCTGTTGTAAAATTTTTACAAATTTATAACAAATAATCAAATCAATCAAAATATATAAGTATTTTAAAATTCATGGTTATTATACAAATTAAAAAAGTTGTTTTTAGGAGAGTTGACAAATGGTTTCAGTTGGACAAGAATTATTAAACGTTCCCTTTGGTGAAATGATAAGAGAAATGGCACTCGCTATTGCAGAGGGACAGATGGCCCTTGATATGAACTCAGTAAAAGTCGCACAGGCACTCGCAGACACGGAACTGGAAGTAGGAAGCGTGGTGATGTACATTGAAGAAACTGTTGATGCAGACGGCAATGTCACAGCAACTGATGTGGTTACTAATGATGCGCCCATGTCACTGCTCACCTATGGTCTTGAACCCAGGTTCTATGAATTCACTGAATCTATCATTGAGGTAAAGATGGCTATCTCAATGAAAAGGGAAATGTCGACTGAGAAAAAATACGGAAGGGAATTCAATTTAACGAACACAAGTAAAATAAGCGGCAATATTAGTACTGGTGGTTTGACCAGTTTTCTGTTCGGTAAAGCATCTACAAAATTTGAAAATACCACAACTGTGGCATATTCATCAACCTACGATGCAAAATACAATTCCAAGTATTCATTCAAAGAATCGGGCACAAGCCTGCTGCGTACCACATTAAAGCCTGTACCTCCCCCATCCAGAGTAGTACCAACAATAAAAGTTATAGAAGCATCTACATAACGGTTATCTCCTCCCCATTTATTTTTTTTGGAGATACAATCATGGCCAACAGTAATACAAAGATAATCTCGGAAGTATTGGTAAATCCATTATCCAGTATCATCACAGAAGTCGGTAAATCCATTTCCGAAACACAACAGGCAATGGATAGAAATTCCATCGACACCCAGCTTGCTATTGATAACGATGAGATTTTGAGCCAATATGACATCCAGGCTACATGGCATCATATTCCTGAGGTAGAACTTGAACTCAAAATGGCACTCACAATGAAATATAAAGAGGAAAAGGATTCAAAGGGAGTAGTTCGTGGTTATCGGTCTAAATTACATGCGGCACCATTGAATGCATCATATAAAAACTATCATGAATATGATGTAAAAGGGGCAAGTACCGTTAAAGCCAAGTTTGTCTCAATCCCGCCTTCCAGCCAAATTGTGAGTGAATAGATTCAGGTATGAGAATGAGGATGATATGACTTTCATTAATAATCTTCGGCAAAACCTGGAAAACCTACGGACTACAAAGGAAATTGACGAGGCAAGTCTCATCGAAGTCCGCAATACCATTGATAATGTGGAAATTGAACTGCAAAATAAGGATACACTGATAAACGAACTGAGAAATAATACCAATACTATCATATCTGAAAAAATCGTGCTCGAACAGGAGAACATTGTCCGGTTGAACCAAATTGCCGGATTGTTAGAGGAAAAAGCAAACCTCGAAAATAATATCCGGATACTCCAGCAAGAACGAGTAAAGATTCCATCGAAAAACCTGGTAACCACGTTCAGGCAATCCCTGGACAGCATGGCCGGAAAGCTTGATGAGCCAGAGTCAAAGGCAAACTACATTATCAGCAGCATGAATGTGAAACTAAGGACAAACCTTTCCTTAGAAGATAATGAACTCCAGTTCCAGTTGCCTAAGCCGGATGATATCATCCCTCCTGAAAATCTCAGCACAATTGAATTCACAATAAGATCAACACCTAAAGAACTTGATCTTTCTGAATATATTGAAGTACCAGACCTCACAGGAATGACCTTGGAAGAGGCAGAGTATGCAATAACTGATGCCGGTTTCAAACCGGGTACGACCAGTGAGAAAAATAGTAATTCACCCCAGGGTATGGTCATTGACCAGATGCCCTCAGCTTGTTCATTAGCAATCCCAGGGGCTGCCATTGATATAACTGTCTCGAAGATAATTTATGTGGATATGCCAAATATTGTTGGGCTGGATATTGACAGTGGAGAGGAGGTTCTAATAAACAGCCAGCTTGAAGTGGGAGAAATTACAGAGCAATCATCAAAATCCACATCAAGAACCATCCTGAACCAAAGTATTGAGGCTGGAACAACTGTGCTGGTTGGTACCCCTGTTGACATTGTAATAGCAGCAAGAGAGACTGTGGAAGTTCCCGGACTTATCGGTAAAAAGCTGGATATGGCAAAATACCTGATACGTTCAGCAAAACTGAAACCTGGGAATATCGTAAAGCAGGTCAGTACTGAAAAAGCAGATACAGTACTTGAACAGGATCCGTTAGCAGGTACAGCGGTTCTGGAAGGTGAATGTGTGGATCTTGTAATCTCTATTATTGAAGCCCTTAAAGTTCCGGATGTCACTGGAAAGCTCATCAATGAAGCCAGGACCATACTGGAAAACAAGGAATTGAGAATAGGAAGGATCATTAAACGCACAAGTACCCTGGGTACAGGTACTGTCCTGGACCAGAATCCAAAGGCCGATACTGAGGTTGATGCGGGAATACCATTGGATCTGGTAGTGGCAAACCAGGATATTGAAATGATTGAAGGTATCGGACCTGAAAGAGGTTCGAAACTGAAGGATATAGGCATCAATACTATCAAAGACCTGGCTGTTGCAGATACTGAAACTGTGGGTGAACTGGTTGGCAAAAGTACTGCAACGAAATTTATTTCCATGGCAAAACTCATTGACAACGCTTCACAACTTGGCAGTTTGGGGATTGACAGGCAATCGGCCGAACTCCTGGTAAAGGCGGCCGGGATATATTCTGTTGATGCGCTGAAGAATGCTAAAGCCGATGACCTGTACAATTTATGCAAAGAGGCGATTGCTTCAGGTAAAGTAGAGGTTCCTGTGGATTATTCCCTTAGACGGGATGCAGTGAATCGATGGGTTGAACTGGCACAATAGGATACATAAACCATGGTTTTTGAAACCTATCTGATCAGCCTTAATGATAGTATTTCTCCTACTGAAGTGGAACATATTCTTAAAACACTTACCAGCTTAGGCGGGAATGTCAATATGGTTGTGAAAAGGAGTATCATTGCCAGTTTCGATAGTGCCCATTTGGATATCATCAGGAAAAAACCAGGCGTCAAACTGGTAGGCGGCATTAATTTTAAGGGACGAAAGGTAAGGAAGATCGTGAAAAGGGAGTCATGATCAAACGTGCTGCAATAATTTTATTATATTTCCGCTCCTATACATTCATCCTATGACTACTGATAATCTCACTATTACAGAAAAGATCTTTTCAAAAGCTTCAGGCAGGCCAGTCAGGGCCGGCGAGTTTGTTATGGCAGACATTGACTGCGCTATGACCCACGATATCACCGGACCCCTGGCTGTGCAGGGTTTTAAGGAGATCATGAAGGACAAAGCCGACCCAAAGGTCTGGGACCCGGACAAGATCGTGATCCTGTTCGACCACCAGGTACCTGCCGACTCGCTGAATGCGGCAGAGAACCATATCATGCTGAGAAAGTTCGCAGCCGAACAGGGCATCACTAACTATGATGTCTTTGAGGGCGTGTGCCACCAGGTTGTACCTGAAAAAGGCTGGGCCAGACCAGGCGACCTTGTGGTGGGCAGTGACAGCCATACCTGTGCTTACGGCTCGCTGGGAGCTTTTTCCACAGGCATAGGAAGTACGGACATGGCTGCGGTTTTCGCTGCAGGCAAGCTATGGTTCAAGGTGCCGCAGACAATAAGGTTCGAGGTGAACGGACGCCTGCCTGATAAGGTGTACAGCAAGGATATTATCCTGCACCTGATAGGGGATGTGGGCGCCGATGGTGCTATGTATATGGCGGCAGAGTACGGCGGCGAGGCAATAATGGGCCTGGACATCAGCCAGCGCATGACCATCAGCAACATGGCGATCGAAATGGGCGGTAAGGCAGGTATCATTGAACCCGATGCAACCACTGAAGAATACCTGAAAGAACGCATACCGGGTTTCACACTTGACTACAACTGGAAAAGCGATGAAGGCTGCGAATATGCCGATTTCCGTGAATATGACATCTCAGACCTGTCACCACAGGTGGCATGTCCCCATAATGTTGATAACGTGAAATCTGTGGAGGAAGTGGAAGGCACCCATATCGACCAGGTACTTCTGGGTTCCTGTACCAACGGCAGGTTCGAGGATATCAAGATCGCAGCCGATATCATGGGTGATGAGCCTGTGGCAAAAGGTGTGAGGCTGCTGGTCATTCCTGCGTCACGTACTGAGTATATGAAGGTGCTGCGCGCAGGATTTGTGGAGCAGTTCATGGAGGCTGGGGCAATTGTTGAGAGTCCCTGCTGCGGACCCTGTATGGGCGGCAGTTTCGGGCTGCTGGGTGACGGCGAGGTAGGGCTTGCCACGTCTAACCGCAACTTCCAGGGCAGGCAGGGCAGTGCCAAAGCTTTTGTGTATCTTTCCTCTCCGGCCACTGCGGCGGCATCTGCACTTACGGGCGAGATAACTGATCCGAGAAAGGGTTAAACGGGTGTTGGTGGTTTCATGGTGGGATGCTTTCTGGAGTTGTTCAGGAAGCTTTTAATTTAGGTGGGTTTCATGGGATAGTTATGGGGAAAAATATGAAGAATTGTAATGACGGACGAGATGGAAAAATGGATGGCTGGTATTGTATACGGGCCTACGGTACTTAAGTTCGGGTTATAGTGACTTTGAATGGATGAACTCATGCTCAGTCTAGCAGGATAGATAAAATTACATCCTGTTTAATTTCAAAAATGGGCGCTAATAATAAGGGACAGCATTAAGAATATTTTAGAATTAAGGTTGAAGGAATAGATATATTTACCTATAAATGTTAGATTATGATATACAGTGAAAATTCTGATGGCTTTAAATTTGCAATAATAGCAATGACTGCTGTTCTAGCTATTCTTATAAAAATTTTAGAGATTGTTCAACATACAGCTGTTGAAGTCAAAACTTATATTTTTTCGATTGCTTTAATCACTTTTTTACTTTATAGTTTTATATTATTACTTTTATATATTATTTTCAAAGGATTATCCATGGAATCACGAAATATCGATAGAAAAAATAACCTTGATAAATTAGCTTCGGAAATTTATAAATCAGCCTTTCTTTTAATTACATTAATGATAGTAGTAATTTTATTATCGATTTTTATGGAAGTTTACAATTATGCCGACATTGTCAATCAATTTATATTTTTAGTGTTTTTATTATTTTTATATAGTATATATTTATATGTTGATAAAAATTATAAGGCTCAAGAATCCATCTTATATATAAAATCTATGAAAAAAGAGAATAAATTAGTCTTTATAAAAAATTTATATATAAAATATCCAAAATGGTTTCGATTTATAATATTCATATCCCCTTCATTTAATAATTGTAAAAAAATATACATAAATTTAGTTATTTTTGCATATTCTATTCTAATTATATCAATATTGTTTTTTATACCATATATCTTATTAATGGGTGATGCTACTATTAATATGGAGAATCTATACTACAAGAATGAAACAATTATTCCGGTTTCGATTCAAGAAACAGGTTTAATTACCAATCAATCAATAAAATTATTACATGTAGATTCAGATGATAATTTGATTTTAATCGATCAAATTTCAATAAAACCTGAAGATACTTCAAATAATATAGAATCAGGAGAAAATTCAACATTGATTGGTGTTGCATTAGGCCATGGAAACTATAATATATTCATTAAAACAACTAATCTTAATGAAGGATATTATTTATTAGAGTGTTCAGGTGATAAAAAATGTTTCTCTTTAACATCGTGTATGTAAGTCATCGTATTTCGATATTTTTCAGTTTTGAATCCGTATAATCTTTTGAATGTAGTCTTGATTTTATCCTAATAAATATACCCCGCAGCTCTGCTGCGGTTGGGTGTGCCGTCACAACGTTTGACGAAGCTTTAAATAGTAGATTCATACTCTGAAAGGCTATGAGAAGCCGAAACAACAATCTTCAAATTGAAATTCAGGCACACATTTAAATACTAAAAAATACCTTTTTTGTACGATGCTTAAGGGCGAACTGTACAATATAGTACATCTGGATACTGAAGAAAAGAAGCAAATCCAGAAGCTTATAAAAAAATTAGCATCAGAAGAACGCATCGGTATTGATGAACACATCTATAAAAATAACAGGGCATATGATAGATGGGATATAAACCCTTTTCAGTTATTTGAGTTTATAAAGCAGATTTTGACAAAACCCGAGATAAAACGAAAAGAACTGCATGATACTGAATATTTTCCAACAAGATATCTATGCGAATCGGAATTTAATGAGCATACCTATCCATGTATAATGGGCATCGAAAAGTCAGATCATGGTCTTATTATTGTGATAACTTTGCTCAATCGAAAGAAAAAACGTACATTACGGAAGTGAAAATATGAAAAAGAATGACGAGTTTGAGGAAGTATACGAAGATGTTGTAATAGAGAACTATGGCATTCCTATAGTTTTTACAGATGTTCTTGTAAGAAAGCACAAAAGTACTGGAAGAAATATATACTTCAATCATCCGGATTCTATACACAAAATAGAGAAAGGACTAAAATCAGTACTTGGCATTGTACCCAGAGGGCATGTTTCATATAAAAGAAAAATAAGCGAGAATGGACAAGTACTACTGTTACGGCTCCCAAAGGAGCTTCGAGAGTCATATCATATTGAAAAGGGTACGCGGGCTTTAATAACTCCGATCGGTGCAAAAAAAGCTATAATAGAGTTTGAATGATCATCAAATTGCGCCTAAATTGAAACGTTCAAAACTGCGCATACGGTTTAATTGGTGCTTTTTCTACAGGCATCGGCAGTACGGATATGGCTGCGGTTTTCGCTACAGGCAGGGCAGTGCCAAGGCTTTTGTGTATCTTTCCTCTCCGGCCACTGCGGCGGCATCTGCACTTACGGGCGAGATAACTGACCCGAGAAAGGGTTAATCGGGTATAGTTATTAAGATAAAAATAACTGAGCTAATGGTCATATTCGGCATCAATCAGCTACCACATTGGTTACAAACTTATCTTAAATTGATGCCGAAACTTTTGAAATACTATGATTTCAGGACCGTTAGCGCACCATGTGGACACATAGTCACACACGCACCGCACTGCACACACTTATCCAGGTCCATCTGCACACTCCAGTCCTCCCTAAAGGATATCACACCCGTAGGACACACCGAGATACATGCACCGCAATTCACGCACTCATCATCGTCCTTGATCAACGGCTGCTCCAGGGCCGTTATTGTAGCACCGCGCTTCTTAAAAGCTGCCACAACCCGCTCGCATTCATTCGGTGGCACATCTATCACAACTTCGCCACCTTTTGGTTTCACATCTGCCCTGTCAATATTCAGCAATGCCCCGGTCTCCAGTATCACCTCTGCTATCAAAGGTCTTGGAGTAATATCCGGAGTTGCATGTAATGTTATCTTCATATCTCCTACCTCCTGGCCACCAGTTTACTGATATCATCACTTGTGATAATACCCCTTACCCTGCTGTGCTTATCCACCACAGGCAAGGCACTGATATTATGCTGCTCCAGCCTTCGTGCCACTATATCGATGGGTTCAGTGGCATCAGCAGTGACCACAGCCCTGGTCATGATATCATCCAGTTTGTCCCGCTTGTTCTTTGCCACAGCCTTGGCAATGTCCCATGCCGTGATAATTCCTACCAGCCGGTCCTCATCCGATACAACAGGCAGGTGGTTGAAGTTCCCTTCCATGATCATCTTTGCAGCATTTTCCACAGTCAGCCCCTGCTGAATAGTGGTTACCCGCTTTGCCATCACATCAGCTACAGTGGGCTGTTCACCTATCTGCTTCATTGGCTTGAACTCCACGCCAATATTGGGCAAACGCTCCACCGGAAGCGTAGGATAGAACGTCCCCTTTTGTATCCAGTCCTTCAATTCCCCTGCAATGGCCCTGGCATCATGGAAACTGGACATGGGTGACGTTGTAATCTCCCTGCCGTTAATGTCTATCATACCGGACTTCAATTCCTCATAGGTAACCTCGCGCAGTACAGGTCTGCTCCTGCGCGCCACGCCGTAGTCCAGTACGTCAACAGTGATATCAGCATCGGTCACTGCAGTGGCCTTTGCAATATCTGCGTTTAAGATTGGTATGGGTATGCCAATACCCACATACAGGGATGTGCCATATCCGTGGAAGCTGGCTCCCCTTACGTACTTTTTGTCCATCTGCTTCAGGTCGCCCTGTACCATCATTGTCGCGAAATTATTGGCCGGGTCGTGCTGGGTACCTTGCCCGGTCACATATCCCTGGGCTCCGCACAGGAAAATGCGGCTCCCTACACCGATGGTCTGGTAAGTTGGGTCGTTGTACATTGGCGAGAGTACCCCAGCACCCGAATATGTAACATTGCCACAGTCAGGCAGGAGTGTTCCCATATATGTATACAGTGTACGGCCCGAGCAGTTGGTAGCTACATTATATCGCTGGTAACCGTTTCTGGGATTGAACATTGTTGCCTGGTTTAAGTCATCTATTGTCACAGTAGTATCCAGCACCTTGCGGGGATAGCAATCTGTGCCGTAGGCTGTGGCATGGATATCTATAGACTTACCTGCCACAAGGTCCTCTATTACATGGGCTCCTCCGTACTCCATGCCCCTGCTCTTACTGAGCTGGGTTGCGCCTAAATAGGCATCGATTGCGGCCAGACCGGCATAGGCTTCTACGTCATTGAGCCACACCTTTTGCATCTTGATGGGAGGGTCTGAATGCCCTAAATTGAGAAAGGCACCGGATGAGCACATAGCCCCGAAAGTACCTGTAGTAACTATATCTATTTCCTTTGCAGCGCCATCCGGCCCCAGTTCTGCCACGATGTCCGGCATCTCTTCTGCCGTTACTACATGGACGCTGCCGTTGGCGATCTTAGCATTGATGTCCTGTATTGTTTTATCAGTCACTGTAATCACACAGGATGTAATAAAATTGCATCATATATATTACTTGTGGTAATAAGTGTGTGGAAAATAATGCAACAATTTAATTCACCAACACCAGCAACTCACGCATTTAATGTTGAGAATGATCTTTGTTCCTTATTGTTTATTACCGGTTGCAGGATTACACATTTCCAAGACTTTTTAATAGTATCTGATGTATGAAACAACACCTCATTAGCCACTTGAATGGATAAATGGATTTTGTCCCAATGCCCAACCCAGAGTAAACTATATATATTATTATAGTCAGACATATAGCATACAGATGTCATACATTTGTCAGACAACCAGCAGACATACGTCAGTCATGCGTCTGACATACGTCTGACGGAATTATTACATCAAAGGGAGTAAAACCCGATGGAGAGAATAACAATAAGGCTCCCCGAGAAGCAATTAGAAATGATCGACGTCATGGTAAACATGGGTGAATTTCCGTCCACAAGTGAAGCAATCAGGGCGGCTATACGGGACCTGATAGATCAACGAAGTGATAAACTACTCCGTAACATGCAATTGCTGGAACGGGTAGGTACGGCTAAGGTCGTATGAATTTGCAGGGGATGAATATAAAATGCAAACTATTGTACAAGAAGCATTGAAACATACAGAAAAAGAAAAACTCCTCAGGGAGTCCAGACAGATAGAAGAAATGTGTGAAGACTTCGGCGAACCGCAGATCGTAATCGTGGGCTGCGGCGGAGCAGGCAATAACACAGTTAACCGACTCTATAATATGGGAGTCAGCGGCGCAGAGACTATTGCTATCAATACAGACAAGCAACACCTGGACATGATCCAGGCAGATAAAAAGATCCTTATAGGCAAATCCCTTACCAGAGGGCTTGGTGCAGGCGGCTATCCTGAAACTGGCCGCAAAGCAGCCGAACTTGCAAGAGGGACACTGGAAGAAGTTCTGAAGGGCGCAGACCTGGTCTTTATTACAGCAGGCATGGGCGGCGGAACAGGCACAGGTGCTGCACCTGTTGTGGCTGAGATCGCCAAACAACAGGATGCCATTGTAGTCGGTATGGTATCAAGCCCCTTCAGGGTTGAAAGGGCAAGAGCCATTAAAGCCGAAGAAGGTCTTGAGACCTTTAGGAAAGCCGCAGATACAGTGCTGGTGCTGGATAATAACAGACTGCTGGACTATGTACCCAACCTGCCGATCGAACAGGCATTTTCTGTCATGGACCAGTTGATAGCTGAGACCGTAAAAGGTATCAGTGAGACCATTACCCAAGCTTCACTGATCAACCTGGACTATGCTGATGTCAAGACCATCATGAGCTGCGGCGGTGTAGCAGTGATGCTTGTCGGCGAGGCAAAGAGCCAGGACAGAGGCGACAATGTAGTGCGTGCAGCACTGAACC
>Ga0255429_1023_pt1 | contig 31218 bp, 36 predicted proteins | sample ANMaggSeSYBR02H9_FD_182636 | JGI IMG/M metagenome (GOLD analysis project Ga0255429, IMG submission 182636) | Sediment cell enrichment communities from methane seep in Santa Monica Basin, California, United Staets - ANME aggregate JGI... | ecosystem: Environmental > Aquatic > Marine > Cold seeps >... | reverse complement strand
CCATGCATGTGTTATTCATGGATTGGAAAATATCGCACAAAATCCCAATCGGATATTGAAAGATAAACTGGTCGGCTTTAAAGACCTTCTAATTCAGGACAGCACGATTATCCGACTACATGAAAAATTAGCTGATAAATGGCTAGCAGCGAGGACGAAAAAAATAGCTGCAGGTGTTAAGTTGAGTCTTATCTCGTAAGTGTTGTAGCAGACGGTCCAAAACGTATCGCTTTATGTGGAGAACGTACCTCTGAGGTGAAGACGCTTCGAATAGGTCCTTGGATAAAAGATAGAATATTGCTTATTGATCTTGGTTTTTACAAACATAATACGTTTGCGCGCATCTATGAAAACGGAGGATATTTCGTCAGCAGAATAAAAAGTAAGGTTGATCCATTCATTAATAGAACAAACCGTACCTGGCGTGGACGTTCTATAGATATTGTAGGAAAAAGGCTAAGTCAAGTATTGCCTAAACTGAAGAGACAAGTTATTGATGTGGAAGTATAAGTAGAGTTCAAACGTAGAAAATATAATGGGAAGCAAAGGGGAGATGTTAAACGTTTTCGACTTGTTGCAACTTATAATGTGGAAGATAAAAAGTACCATTTGTATATCACAAATATTCCAGTCGATCGCCTTAATGCTGAGGACATAGCGGTCTTATATTCAGCTAGGTGGGAAATAGAGTTAATTTTTAAGGAATTAAAAAGCAGATACGGTGTCGACATATTGCCAACTTCAAATCCACAGGTGGTGGAAGCTCTTCTGTGGGTGGGGATATTAACACTGATAGTGTCGAGACGTGTTTATCTTATGGTTTTTTCGGCCAATCTTGAAAATGCACCTCGCTATACTCACTTGAGATGGGCAACGATATTTGCTGAAAAATCACATAGACTCTTGGACGCTGTTCTCGATTATGCGGAGATTGATGTAGGTCTTATGGAGCTATTCGAAGTGTATCAAAGTCAAGCGCTTGACCCGAATGTTAATCGGAAGAGGTTAATGGACCAATGGAGGGCTTAAACGATCACCAATGAAGAAGCCTTTGACTTACATTAAAAATGGTCTTGGGTGCTGGTATACATGTATGCTATATCCTGGAATGGAACCAACAAATAACCTCGGTGAGCAAGCAATACTGTAACACGTCATTTTGCGAAAGATTATTGGATGCTTCCGTTCAGAGAATGGAGCAGAGAATTGTCAGTAAATTGCATCTTTATTGGCTGACTGGAGGTTACAGGGCAAGAATGGGTTTGAAGAACTTGAGGAACTTCTCAGGCGAGAGTTGTGTATGAGCTAAACAAATACAATTTATTTATATTAAGCAGTTGTATTTACAGTCACGTTTCCAATAACAAATTCCTTATTTGCTTGTATCTCCTGAAGATCTTCCTTCAAAGCTATTATGTGGGTCTCAATCGCTTCTTTCACATTTTCCATTGTCTCTTCTACTGTCTCGCCTTGAGAATAACAACCAGGAAGGGCTGGTACCTCTGCCCAAAAGCCTCCTTCTTCATCCTTGCAAACAAGTACTGTATATTCCATAATCTTATCTCCTATTGTATTAATATCTGGAAATCTTCCACAGTATCGATCTCCTCATTTGTCATCCTGCGCACCAGTTCCAGGCCTATGCGCCCCATCCAGCAATCGCTGAGAAATTCCCTTCTCCGGCGTTTTGCATATTCCCAAAAGCGTCCTGCTAAAACATCACCTTCAGCAACCCCACCATCTTGACCAAACATTACAATTCACCACCAATCCGGTATGGCTACTATTTGATGCATGTTGATATTTTAATTGTTTGGATTTAGTGTGCCAATCTTTTTCTAAAAACCATGAAAATCTAAAGATATTAGTAGCATGAGATTAACAAATAGAAGTATGAATACAGTCAAAACCCACACACTGCATGCTCACTTTGACGGAAAAGTTCTAAGACCGGAAGAGCCACTTGATCTAAAACCCAATGTTCGTTATCGTATTACTATTGAGGATGAAGAATCAATAGCAAAGCAGAGCATTTGGGAAGTACTTAGTGAATTTTCCGGGAAAATTGACGGACCCAAAGATTGGTCTGAAAAGCACGACCATTACCTGTACGGCACACCAAAACAGCAAAAAAGGCAGTAGCATGAATGCAGATCGTTTTTTCATGGATACAGCATATGTACTGGCATTACTCAATCAAAACGATAAATATCATGATCAAGCCAAAGCGATACTTCCATCAACGCGTATTGCATATGAAGTGTGCATAACAGATGCAATATTGATTGAAATTTGTAACTCGCTGGCACGTTCCAACCGTTCTGCCGCAGTTGCTTTTATAAACAGCTTATACAGCACTCACAACATCAATGTCATTCCTGTTGAAAATACACCGCTGCATCGTGCAATAGACCTGTATCAAAAACGGGATGATAAAGAATGGGGGTTAACAGATTGTATATCATTTATTGTAATGGATGATCAAGGTCTGAGAAATGCGTTAACATCAGATGAGTATTTTCAACAGGCTGGTTTTAGAGCACTATTAAGAGAAGATATTACGCTTATGAAATGAACGACTAAACTTTAAAGTCAACAACATTCCCTTCACTTCCTTCTCAGCATAGCCCTATAAGCCCAAAGCGCCGCCGGCTTATGCCTTGCAATAAATAACCCCACCTTAGCAGCCTGCACCAGCGGTGTTCCCTTAAGAGATGACAGGTCCCTCCCGGCAAACACCGACAGCACAGTATCGATTTCTTCATTTGTCATCTTGCGCACCAGTTCCAGGCCCATGCGCCCCATCCAGTACTCGCTTGCAAACTCCCCTCTCCAGCGTTTTACATATTCCCGCAATCTCCCAGCCGTTACATCACCTTCAGCAACTGCAGCCGCAGCCACCTCACCGCATATCTGCCCGGCCCGCATACCGTAGCCAATACCGCTCTGGCCAGCCGCCCCGCCCGCTACCATAAACCCATCCACGACCAACTGGTGCGGGACCGTGGCTATGGGGTCACCCCCTGTATGTGTGGCAATTATCTCGATATCATCGATATCATACCCCTTCATCCTGGCGAACATCTCAAGCCACCGATCAAAGAAAGCAGAAACATCCCTACCGTGACGCCTGACATATACTCCCAGTGTGGCCAGGTCACCCCCGGCTGGTGAATAGGTGGACTTCCAGCCCGGTGAATGGTCCCCTAAATAATATTCGAACATATCAGGCTCACCGATACCGGGTGCCCTGACCTCCGCCTCCATCGCCCAGGCAATATCTCCAGGATACCGTGTGGTCTTAAGCCCCATCCGGACCGCAGTCTTTGACTCTATACCGTCGGCCGCTATTACCAGTTTTGGGAGAAGGATACCATCAGATGTACTTACCTTGAATTGGGACTCGGCCCGCATCACTAAAAGAGCTTCCGTGCCAGTAAGCACATTCACCCCTGCTTTTAAAAGTTCATCCCTGTAATGCCTGTCAAACCGCTGCCTGTCTATGTAATATCCAGGGGTCTCGATCTCGATAGCGATACCTCCGGGTGAGATTATCTTCATACCCCGCAGCCTGTTAAGTACATACTCATCCAGGATCGGCTCGAAGCTACGGTCCATCATGAACTTGAAAAAGGTATTTGCGGGATGGGGTGGATGTCCTATATCCTCCTTACGGTCCAGTAGTGTCACACTTGCCCCCTGCAAAGCCGCACTTCTGGCAGCCATCACCCCGGCAGGACTGGCACCGATCACCACAATACTGGCATTCTCATTCAATTGCTAACCACTCCGTATTACCAGATAAAAGGATATCCGGTGGACTTAATAAATATCATGAGCAGTACATCGATAATCAGGGAGCCGAACATCACACCCCTGTACCTGGAACCTTGCAGGAATAACTGACCCCCCCTTTCAGGGAGAGGATTTCTGATAAAATCAATGGACTGCAACAGTATCCAGCCGCCGCCGAATATAGCACCTGCAAAATATAACGGACCCAGTTGGGCGGTATACCATATAACCAGGGATGCTGCAACACCTACTAACCAACACATGAATATGAACTTCGAAGTTGCAGGTACCCCGAACGTCACAGGCACGGTTGGTGCGCCTTTGGCACGATCCCCTTCCACATCCCGTGCCACGCCGCTAAGTGTAAAGCCCCAGTCTGTAACACAGATCATTGCGCCGAAGAATAGCGCAGAGAGTGGCAGCAGCACACCATCGTCAGGCGCATACGAGTGTACTAAGCCGAGATTGAGCACCCCTGCAGGATCGAATGCAAGCCAGACACCTATCGGGACCAACCCGTATGAGATGCCAACAGGAACAAAACTCAGGAAAGTGGACCGTTTTGCCACACTTGAATAAAGGGTAATAACGCCCGCAGCTATAATAAAAACAACCAGTGATTCAGGATTCAGGAAGGCAGCAACGGTACTGGCGATCACCATCAGTACAAGGGCATAGGCCAGTGCATTTTTACGGCTCATCCGTGAGGATGGCAGAGGCCGGTTCGGGAGATTGATCTTGTCGATATCCACATCGCAGTAATCATTGAACACATAGGAACTGGTAATTGCAAAATATGCACCCACAACTGCCAGGATGAACGGGAATAAGGGTGGCATACCTCCGCTGATGAGATAAGCTGCGAGCAGGGCACTGGCAGCCGGAAGTGCCAGGTCCATATCAGCTATTTCGGGTCGCAGCATATCGATATACGCTCGTACCATATTGCGGTTTCCACTATTGGTTGACGTTGGCATAAGTATCACGTTATTTAAGAAATACAGGATGCCCTGTAGATTTGTGTTATACTATATCACCATTTATATTAAATGATGATTTCAGGTTCTATGCAACAATATACTATAAATGCATATTATTATTGCTATTGTAATTGCATGGAATCCGGGAATTTTTCCACCAGCATTTGTGTGATCGGGTGTACCTTGTGTATCATTGGAATTATCATGTGTTTGTGTATGTATGGGTGTTGGCTCTGCAAGTCCGGGTTGGTAGTACTGGTAAACAGGGGAAAAAGTAACAATATCGGTATCCTCTCCCGAGTATATCCCGGATACTTTCAGGCTGAATATGACAGTTTCGTTAGACCCGTTTGTGCTGGTATTGTAATAAAAAACTTCATTATTGGATAAAATGCCTGATTTGACCACAATATTATTAAGTTTTAATTGCACCCAGCCCCGTTCACCACTTTGGTCAACACTTTTAAGTGTGAATGAATAATCCTGGTAAAAGGTCCAGGTCTGGCCTGTGGACAGATAAAAGCCAGTGCCGTTGAACAGCACCTCCTCATGTGCCTGGATGCCTGGGGCAAAAGCCAGTATAAGTAAAATGATAACGATAATCTGCCAGCCGGTTCTCCTGATTTTCATAGTCATACCTGAAATGTTGTCTAGATGTAAATATTTTTTGTATGAATGATATGATATGAACAGTATTGCACACCAAAACGTTTAATTGTGGTCACCAAGAAGATTAAACGCAACTTATTTAGCATGTACGCTACTGCCCTTTCCCAAACCGCTTTGTTAGCCACTTCTCGATCTCGATCACAAAAAATCCCGGAAGCGCAACCAGGATCATGAGTCCCCACCAGTCGAGCGGCAGGGGTGCTGTTTTGAGCGGATTGAACCCGATATAGGGGGGAGCATAGACAATTGCAAGTTGTGCTAAAATAGTGATCACTATACCTGCAAGCATCCATCTGTTTGAGAAGGGACTGAACGTGAATGCGGATTCTGTTATCGAACGTGCGGTAATGACGTAACAGATATGCACCAATATTACTGTTGTGAACGCAGCGGTCTGCGCCTGTGTGAGCAGGTGATCGATCTCAATATCCGTGTTCAGGGTTCCATCAATCGCAGGCATCCCGTGGTAGTAGTACATCGCAAACCCTGATATCGCCACCACAATAGAGATCAATCCAACTTTCTTGAAGAACGGAGGATCGGTTATACGTTCATCCAGATCCCTTGGAGGTTTTTTGAGCAGATCCTTCTCCATCGGTTCTTTGATAATTGGCAGCGCGAGTGCTACCGCAGCTAAGAGATTGATCCAGAGTATCTGCACAGGTTCGAGCGGAAGGCGGTCGTGGAAGAGTATTAAAAATGGGGACAGCAGGATCGCACCCAGAACCAGCAGAGCCTGTCCGCCATTTGTCGGGAGCAGGTATAAAATAACCTTTTTAATATTGTTGTAAACATACCTTCCCTCTTCCACCGCAGTAACGATCGTTGCAAAGTTGTCATCTGCGAGGATCATGTCAGATGCCTCCTTGCTTACCTCGGTTCCGGTTATCCCCATAGCAATCCCAATGTCTGCTGCCTTTAGTGCAGGTGCATCATTCACGCCATCACCTGTGACTGCTACGACGTGTTTATGTTTTTGCAGTGCCTTTGTGACCCTGAACTTGTGTTCAGGTGCTACCCGTGCATATACCGATACATCTTCCACGATATCATACAGTTCATCATCACTCATTTTCGATAAGTCATCCCCGGTAATCACCCTGTCTGCATTGATCCCGAGTTTGCAGGAGATAGCTTTCGCTGTTATTGCATAATCTCCTGTCATCATCACAACCCGTATTCCTGCACTCCTGCATTTTCTTACCCCTTCTATTGCCTCTTCTCTTGGCGGATCGATCATCCCCTGGATACCAAGAAAAACCATATCCTTCAGGTCGCTTTGATCAAGTGATCTTTTATCAGTTATCTTATATGCCATGGCAAGTAGCCTGAGTGCTTCTTCTGCCATCTCATCTGCTTTTTCAAGTATGTTTCCCTTGTTTATGGGTTCGATGCTTCCATCTACCATCCGGGTTTGGCACATATCCAGGACCCGCTCAGGTGACCCCTTCACAAATATGATCTGCTTTTCACCCATTTCATGCAGCGTAGCCATATATTGTTTTTCAGATTCAAAGGGTATTTCGTCCAGCCGCAACCATTTGCCTTCGATACCTGCTTTCATTGCAGAAACCAGCAGTGCGCCTTCGGTTGGGTCGCCGATGATGGAATATCCATCTTCTTCCACAATACTCGCATTATTACAAAGGTAACTTGCTCTTAATGTTCCAATAAACTCTCTACTCATATGGGATGGAGTAAATTCGCCTTTTGGCTCGTATCCAACCCCACTTACCGTGTAGTTCCTTTCACCTGAATATATCCGCGATACTGTCATCTGGTTCTTGGTGAGCGTTCCGGTCTTATCCGAACATATGACACTAGTGCATCCAAGGGTCTCTGCAGCAGGCAGTTTCTTGATAATTGCATTCTTTTGCGCCATCGCGGTCACACCGACTGCCAGTGCCATCGTTACCACCGCAGGCAGTCCCTCCGGTATCGCAGCGACTGCCAGAGACACAGATGCGAGAAACGCATACATTAGATCGTACCCGAACCATACTGCCAGTATAAAATTAAGACCCGTGATTAAAAGAATTGCAATAACAAGGAACCTGGTGAAGTCTGCTAATCTCCTTGTGAGCGGTGTTACAATCTTCTCTGTTTCCTGTATCAGTTTTGCGATCCTTCCAATCTCTGCCTGCTCCCCAGTCCCGACTACAATACCGGACCCAGTTCCTTTTGTAATGAACGTGCCGCTGAAAACCATGCACTTTTGGTCCGCAATTGTTGCATAATCCATAACCGGGTCTGTGTGCTTGGTCACAGGTACGGACTCTCCTGTGATGGCTGCTTCATCTGCGCTCAGATTCCGTGCATAAAACAGCCGAATATCTGCAGGAACTTTATCCCCGCCTTCCAGGATCACGACATCACCTGGGACCAGTTCCCTTGCTGGTATGACTTTCTTATTATTATTCCGTATCACAGTGCACTCAGGTGCTATCATCTTCCCAAGCGCTTCTACCGATGCCTCAGCTTTTCCCTCCTGGATAAAACCGATGATCGTGTTTGCAAGAACCACGGCAAGAATAACCACAGTATCTATCAACATATCCGCACCTTTCCACACATAAAGAGCACTTGTGACTGTGGCACTGGCGAGTAGAATGTAAATGAGCGGACTGTTGAACTGCATCAGGAATCGAACAAGCGCACTGCGTTTCTTGAATTTCAGTTCATTGTATCCATAACGTGCAAGTCTTGCTTTTGCCTCATTCGTGGTCAGTCCTGAAGGGCCTGACTGCTGGGTTTCGAAAACCTGTTCCACAGATAGCTGATACCATGTGGTTTCATTTGACGATACGGATTTTTTCATTGTTCTCCGATTTTATATGACGCTATGTAACTAAATATATATGCCCGTAAAATAATTGGAACCACCAAAACATAGCTGCCTCCATAAAATAATTTACAGGCCAACGTTTAAGTTTAACAACATATCACGATTAACAACACACTAACCAAAGGAGACAATAACTTGGGATACAAAACGCTCTTAATAATTGGCATTGGTGGATTCCTGGGCGCTACGTCGCGTTATTACCTGACAGGATTGGTCAAACATGAGAATTTCCCATACGGAACACTTCTGGTCAACTTTATCGGGTGCCTGGTCCTGGGATTTTTGATATTCTCAAATTTATACCATGGATATTTTTCTGATTCGACCAGGAATTTTATAGCTATAGGACTTCTGGGCTCATTCACCACCATGTCAACATTTTCATACGAAACGGTAAGTTTATTTAATGAATCCAATGTAATGATGGGGTATGGGAATATCCTGATGAATATAGTGTTGAGTATTTCTGGAATTTACTTTGGCAGGTTCATTGTAACGTCATTGAGTATATAAACTCAATGCATCAATCTTGTATCGTTGGTAGTTGCGGTTTTTTACCTTCATTGACCTGGATAACAAATTTTAGCAATATAGGAGAGACAATGACCGATACCACGACCATCAAAACAATAGCCGAAAACACCTCATCGGTAATGATCCCCATTTCCTTTCCAATCGATATCACGACCAGTTCCACACCTGCCCTTGGCATCATGCCAATACCGAATATCAGGCTGTCATGAAATTCGAACCCGATAAGCTTTGACCCAATGAAACCCCCGATAAGTTTTCCTGCCAGTGCCAGCACGATCACCAGGACTGTGAATAAACCAGCCGTTTGCAACGAACCCAAATCCATCGACAACCCGATAAATGCAAAGAATATCGGTACAAATATCCCGTAAGCCAGTCCGCTCACCTTACTCTGCACACTCTCGATCTTTGCAAAGGGAATATCCGAGAGCAGTGCCCCGCCAATGAACGCCCCGATGACCCCATGTAAGCCAAAAACTTCGGCAAGGTATGCAGAGAATAGCGCTACCATGACCACGAATGCAAAGATGCCCTCCTTCACATGCATCCTGTGGACTAAGTTGAAGAGCCAGGGATAAACCTTGAGACCCATAAAAGTAATGATAAGCATGAAGCCTACCAGCTTGCCCACGATCAACAATAATTGCATGCCGGAAGGCAGTTGATTCATGGTGGCTATTGTGACCAGTATTGCAAGTATGAATATCCCGATAATATCATCAAAAATGGCAGATGTGAGCATTACCGAACCCGGTCTGCTTGAAAGATATTTCAGGTCTATGAGGGTCTTGACCACTACCCCTATACTTGTGAGACTGAATGCCACACCCATAAAAAGGCTCGCTAAAAACCCAAAACCAAATGCCTGGCCAAGTAAATATCCAAGCAGGAAAGGTATGGCCATACTAAACATGGTTGGAGTTAGCGCTAACCTGGATGCCTTTCGCAGTTCATTAATATTTACTTCCATGTACCCGGCAGTAAATAACATGAAGATGGCACCCAGCTCAGCCAGGAATGAAAGCACTTCACCACCTGGTTCAAACCACAGAAGACCAAGTAACACTCCAGCAAATATTTCTCCCAATATACTGGGAAATCCTGCGCGTTCAATAATCTCTCCAAAGACCTTTGCCAGGAACAGGATCAGCAGCAGCAGGAGTATATGCTCCACCATTCAGCCTCTTTTCTTTTGTATACTTCGGATATTATGCTCTTTTTTGAAATGATGCCTACCAGTTTATCGTTTTCTACTACACAAACCCTGTTGATATGGTGTTTTAACATCATATCAGCGGCATCTTGCAGGTTTGCATCAGGGGAAATGGATACGGGGTGAGGTATCATTATTTCTTTGGCACTTTCACCCAGTGACCTTACTGCCGCCATGTGGGTTTGCTTTGTGCAGTGTATGTGGTGGAACATTATGATTTCCAGCATAATGTCCTGGTCGATGATGCCTTTGAGTTTTCCTTCATTGTTTACGACTGGATATGTGTTGAAATGGTATTTATCGAATAATTCGAATATGTGCTCGACTGGATCGTCCTCTTTTACTGCTATAACATCCTGTGTCATGATGTCTTTAATGAATATGTCTGAGTAGTTTTCTGGCATGGGAGATACCTCTCTCAATTTCGGTTTTTTACATTTGATTTTATCATTATTTTTTGTCTATTAATGCTTTTGTTTGGCCTTAAATTGCTTGCCTGTGGCTGAAGAAGATGTGGACTCCGTTAAAATTGAAAGAAATAGCAAACAATGAGCATCCTCCCTGATGCTTCCGGTCCTCTGGTCTGAGGTTTGTGACTTTGAGTTTTCATTTCATAAAGCACGGAGTGCAATCAAATAAAGGAATCTATGAGGTCGCCGATGGAAGTATTTATAAAAAATAGGGTTTATTTTAATTATATTATGAAAGATTGGAATACACTGTATAAAGAAACGGGGATAGTACAAAAAAAACCGTCTGGAAAAGTAATAGACGCTATAAATTTTTTTAATCGTGTTGGCTCAAAAAAAATTCTTGATTTGGGCTGTGGCACTGGAAGGCATACAACACTTTTGGTGAAAGAAAATTTTGAAGTATATGGTTGTGATAATTCTGAAGATGCTTTAAAAATTATTAAAGAAATTTTAGTTAACAATGAATTTAGATTATGTGATATGACTAAACTTCCATATGAGGATGAGTATTTTGATGGAATTATATGCTATCAAGTGATACAGCATGGAATAATTGCTGATATAAAAAAATCAATCTCTGAAATGTATCGTGTATTGAAGAAAGGAGGGTATTTATTTTTAGTGGTAATATCAACAAAACACCCAAAATTTCAAACGGGTGAAGAAATAGAACTAAATACTAAAATTAATACTGATGATATTGATGGATATATGCCCCATCACTTTTTTTCTGAATTAGAAATGAGGGAGTTATTTAGTAAAAATGAGATAATTAAATTAAATCATTTTGAGGGACAAAGTGAAATAAATCCTTCAAGTAGAATGGCTTCTTGGGAACTATACGCAAGACGACCCCCTTTCTAAGAAAACTCAAACTCAATTGAAACTAACATTGAAAAATTCCTGTTAGTTTCGTCACCAGTTACGAACGAAGTTGAGTTCTGGCGACCTGCAACCGCAGAGTTTGGATTTTGGCCGCCATTTCAGGAAAATATGTCAAAAGTTGCGACGGCACACCCAACTGCAGCAGAGCTTCGGGGTATAGTTATTAAGATCTCTACATAAGTATTTCGCAAGTATAGTATCTCCGGATAACTTAACAACTTTCTTTAGTTTCATTTATTTCTCACCCGAACTCAATTTTCCATCAATCTAGTGTCAAGTCAACCATATAATGTCGCTAGATATATTATCTGACACTGTTCCATTTTCCAGTTATTTTTAAGACGCAGATTTACACTGATTTACGCAGATTTAAGGTTGTATCTGCGTAAATGAGTGTAAATCTGCGTCTAATAGTATCCCCTTCAAATTAAATTGTAATTAATCATAGTGCTCTGAATTTTGAGACACAGATTACACAGATTACACTGATTGATAGTGGTTGTGAAAATCAGTCTAATCCTGTGAAATCAGTGTCTACATTAATCTTGCATTTGACCATACTTTTTGAAGTTGATACGTCTAATATAATTATTGAACTAATTTTATTTTAGAATTGTGCCCTATGCCCTTCATAATCTGACACTTGAAGGTTGACTTGACACTAGTCTATACATACACCCCAGGCTCTGTCCAAGGAAACCGTGATATTGGTAACCAGCATCTACATACCATCCGTCAGCATTGCCCATGAGATTTTACATGACTGTGAGTGTAAATATATGGTCTGAATCTCAAATAGGTTAAAAAACGCAATCTTTAAAGAGTGTTCGATTAAAAAGCCGGATTTGTGTGAAATGATTTACAGAAGTTCCTTTTAAATGAATAAACAGAATGAGTAGCAATTGGAGGTAGTTATTTATAGTGGGAAAAAGAAGATTTTAGGTGAGAAACTGACGACGATGAGTATATCATTTAAGACAATTGATATAAGGATGTAATAATGTTAAATGTAGAAATCGGATGGGTAATGATAATTATAGGAATCGGCCTTCTTGTAGCTGAGTCGTTTCATCCCGGGTTCTTTGTAGCAGTACCTGGCACAGTATTACTGGTTATGGGTGCAGTATTAATTCTGCTTCCCGAAATATTCGATCAATGGAATGCGGTTATTATGGTTGTAACTGCACTGGTGGCAAGTATTGCAACCATAATGCTGTACCGTAAAATTGCCCCGGTACAAATACCATTATCCACCAGCAGGGACACACTGAAAGATAAAATCGGGAAAGTGACCATTGATATTGAACCAGGTTCTATAACCGGAAAAGTGAAGATCGATAACCAGACATGGAGTGCCACATCCGAATCAGTAATCCCAACTGGAAAAAAAGTGAAAGTAATAGAATCCGAAGGAGTCCATGTAAGAGTTGTTGAAATCAGTGAATGATCTGATTACATCATTTCAGGATAAAAACGTTCAGGAACAAAATTGAAAATAAATTGTATGGAGGATAGTATATGGCAGTAATTGATTTTGGATTGGGTCTGGTCATTACAATAGCACTCATTTTGATATTTATTTCGGGTGTTACAATCATCCAGCCCTATGAACAGGGTCTATGGATAGTGCTCGGACGCTACAGGAAACGGTTAAACCCAGGTTTTAACTGGGTATATCCGCTGATCAGTGAAGTAATACGTATGGATTTGAGGACCCAGGTCCTTGATGTGCCCAGGCAGGAGGTCATTACCAAGGATAACAGCCCCACCAATGTGGATGCTATTGTCTATGTCAGGGTTATTGATCCGGAAAAGGCATATTTTGAAGTTGTAAATTATCATGTCGCCACTATAAGCCTCTCACAGACTACACTGCGGTCAGTCGTAGGTGATATGGAACTGGACGAGATCCTGTACAACCGGGATTTCATAAATACCAAGCTAAGGGATATTCTTGACGAGGCCACCGATGCCTGGGGTGTGAAGGTCGAAGCCGTGGAGATAAGGGAAGTCGACCCTGTAGGCACTGTCAAGGAAGCCATGGAAGAGCAGACCTCTGCCGAAAGGAAGCGAAGGGCTGCCATCCTGATAGCCGACGGCCAGAAGAAAGCTGCCATCCTTGAGGCCGAAGGTTCCAAACAGGCCCGGATACTGAATGCAGAGGGTATGCGGCAGTCACAGATACTTGAGGCTGAAGGCGAGCGGGTGTCAAAGATACTTATTGCCCAGGGTGAGTCACAAGGTCTGAGAATCCTCAGTGTGGGTGCTGTACCCCTGGATAAGAAGGCCATCTCTGTGCTGAGCATGGATATGATGAAGAAAATGGCTGAAGGCCAGGCCACAAAGATAATCTTCCCAATGGAGATCTCAAAGATGCTAAACCAGGTAGGGCAGTATCTGGGTGCCTCCACTGAAGTGCCTGAAGTTGGCGAAACTTTGGATGTTGAGAAGATCGTGGGTAAGGCCGAGGACATACTGGGACACATACCCAAACCCGAGGAACTGAGACGGGAAGTTGAGAAGATCGAGGAGGCCCTGGTGAAGGACACCGAAGAAACAATTAAGGCTGGCGAGGCATTGAAGGAAAAAGCGGTATCCGATAAATCTGACATCCACATCTTCAAGACAGAGGAAGAGGAAGCTTCTGCCGAACCAGAAGGCAGCCAAAAGGAGTGAATGTATCTGTCAGGGGGCGGTTAACAACCGCCCCCTTACTCTATTTTTAATAATAGTAATATCATACTCCAGATATGTGACCGTTAATATCAGGAGTGCCGGCACCGGCGATATACCGGACATTAAAAGTGTCCTGTCACAGTACATACTTGAGACCGAACTGGTGGAGGATAACATTGACCGGTTCGTTGTGGCCGAAACCGTGGGCAGGATTGTGGGGTGTGCGTGCCTGATTAGTATTATGGATGTGATCGAGTTGAGGTCAATAGCCGTGCTCCCGGCATGGAAAAATAAAGGAATCGGGCGCAGGTTGTTCGAAACATTAATGCAAAGGGCAAAAGGTATGACTGACCGGATATATGTAAGAACGACGGCCAGGGGCTTTTTCGAGAAGATGGGTTTTTGGGCACTGGATGATTCACAAAAACCTGTGTTGTGGCAGGACTGTGCAGACTGCGATAAACTGTATGTGTGTGTGCAGGTGCCTATGGTACTGGAATTGAGGTTATAAGATGTTAACGTTGGGACTGGTGAATACTTACGACAGGATCAAGGTGCTGGACGCACATTACCGCTCCATTGCCAGGGCGGCACCTATTGCATACAGTTATGGGTTTGCGCTGGCACTGTTCGATTACCCGTTCAAGATGGATGCAGGGGAACTGTGTGATTTCGTGGCAGACAAGACCACCATCGGCAGGTCAGGCAAGTACCTGCATGAGATGCTGGAACACAACCGGTTCTTCGTGTTCGACCTGCCTAAAAAAGGATTCCAGCCCCAGTTCGGCGTGCCAGTGGTGACCACATCAGGCCCGGACCTAAAGAAGGCTATCACTCCGGCAGCGCTGGCAGATGAGATTATCAGGGGCGGGTCGTACCTGCTGCTGGTGGGGCTGGGGCATAAGGGGCTGCCGCGGGAGTTATTTGTGAGGGCACGGTATCACCTGGATATTACGGGGCAGGGGATTCCGCTGGAGACTTGTACTGCCATTGGGGCTGTGCCTGCGGTGCTGGCGGCGCTGGTGGGGAAAAAGGGATAGTCATTCCTGGATACGTTCTTTAATCGGTTCCTTGCGTTCCCATTCTTTTACAAGTTGCTCCACATCTATATCAGCGAGCTTTATTGACAGTTCGTTTAATAATTTGCCTGTAGGGCTTTGGGATTCGAATTTATATAATTGGATCCTACCCACCTTTTTTGTGGGGCTCATTATCTGGTAATGTAACAACTTCTCTTTCATATCAAAGACAGTTGATTTTGAAACGCTTGCAGACTCGGCCAGTTCTGTCAGGTTGTATTCAAAATCTGAATGAAATGCTAAAGTCTCGATCACTTTTATCTGGGGATGCGTGCCAAATATGGCTTGCATAGGGGTTTCTTCCAGGATTTCCATGTTCTTCCTCCATTGGTTTTGTTGATTTTTATGAAACACTTGTTGTATTAATTATTGGACTGTAAAGTATATAAATTAAACTCGAAAGACTGAAAATCATACTTGATAGTATTAAACCAGAATGTATTTATTGCGATGTTTTGTGTAGCAACAATGAGGATAAGTATAGGAAGGCAATTTTAGGAAAATTATATCGCCACAGGTACATCGGTGGCAGACATACCAGTATTATTGAAAATATCCACAAGTTCTATAAAATCTTCTACTTCCTGTTATCTCTGTTTCTCTCCAATAAAAGAAATGCCTTTGTATAATTCGTATACAGTAAGACCTGTTATGCAAATATAAGTTTCATCATTCCAGATACCTGCAAACCTGAGGACATCATCTACATTCCCCTGTTTTTCCTTGAAAATTTCTTCTCTGAAGAAATGCACAGTCTTGACAACTTTTCAAAAGTCGTTGTCTGAAAGCCCCTGGAAATCTCTTAACAAGAATTTTTCGTGCCTGCTCCTGGAGATCATTCAATTCCACTTATTAAAATTAATTGTTGTTGCATATATATCTTTATATCCCCAACAGTCATTGTTTGTCAAGGGTGCGCCCGGGTGTTCGGATGTGATGTCCGGGTTCTTCAGGAAGAAGCACGGCAAGTCAAAGATAGGTTGTAAACATATCGGGCTGTATTTCCGGTCGTTGTTTAAGTGATTTTATACAGGCAGGATTTATTTATGAAAGTGTGACTGTGATCTTCGGTCAGGAAGTAGAGATTGCCTGAAGCGGGTGAGATCGATTTTAAGATATTGAAAAGAAAATGTGCAGATAAGATTTAATACTATTTGTGTGTATGTTATAACCATGCAGACCCAGTTAAGGTGTTATTCCATTATGTTAAGAGATAGGGGTCAACATATTGGATATCGTGGTATAATAGAAATAGAAGGCACTGCCAGAAAACTGGATTTGAAAGGCTATATTTTTAACGATATCGATAATAGTGTCAAAATTGTGGTTGAAGGTCTGCAAAAATCAGTAGATTATTTCCTGGATAGTCTTAAGGATTTTGCAGGAGCTGATACCGAAAATATCGAGAAAAAAGAGATTCATGGAGACACCCTTCTCCCCCCGTTATTTAGCAGGCTGGTTACCGACGAATATTATGAATTTGGCCAAAAATTCAATATTGGACTGGACTACTCAGATGCAATAAAAACCGATACCTGAGATGCAAAAGCTAGTCTTGGGGATATGAATGTACTTTAAACAGCATTGATAATACACTTAAATCATTTGTATTAAGGCAGGATGAACACAACCAGTGCCTTGAGAACATCCTTGTAAAACTGGCTGAGAAATAGCTGTATTTTCGTATCCACTTCAAAAAGCAGGGTAAAATGCATATTTGGATTGTCGAAATCAAGTACCTAAGCAGGTTTTCGATTTTAAAATGGAGTAAGTTACCCTTAGATTTAAAGTGGATACGTATTTTCTTAAGGTCTCAGTGGCATTGTTCCAAAATTAATGTGATTAATTATCGCAGAGGCGCAAAGAAAAGATAATGCGAAGGTAAGATTTAATACTACTTGTGTGTATGTCATAACCATGCGGACTCGGTCAAAACGTTATTCCATAATTTTAAGAGGTAAGGTTCAACATATTGGATATCGTGGTATAATAGAAGGCACTGCCAGAAAACTGGATTTAAAAGGCTATATTTTTAACGATATAGATAATAGTGTCAAAATTGTGGTTGAAGGTCTGCAAAAATCAGTAGATTATTTCCTGGATAGTCTCAAGGATTTTGCAAGAGCTGACATAGAAGATATCGAGAAAAAAGAGATTCATGGTGACTTTTCCTTACCCCACTTGTTTAGCAGGGTGGCTACCGACGAATATTATGAATTTGGTCAGAAATTCGATATTGGACTGGACTATTTAGAAGAAATAAAAACCGGTACTGGAGTGGTAAAAACTACTCTTGGGGATATGAATGGTACTTTAAACAGCATTGATAATACACTTAAATCATTTGTATTAAGGCAGGATGAACACAACCAGTGGATGAAAGAACACATCCAGCGAATGGATGAACACAACCAGTGGATGAAAGAACACAACCAGCGAATGGATGAACACAACCAGCGCCTTGAGAACATCCTTGTAAAACTGGCTGAGAAATAGCTGTATTTTTTTAACGTCTCAGTGACACGGTTCCAAAATTCAGTTACTTTGGCATTTATTGCATACACAGATTTTCAGTACTTGACCTGAGGCTGATCGAAATCAGGAAAAGGATTGCAGGAATAAAGGGTTTTGATTTTTTCCCAGACACTCCGATCTTCTTAGAGGTTTTCATTACAAGATTTGCATAGATATTTACCGATTTTTATTGTACGCATACTTTTTACTAGACTCCCAAATGACTGATAGGTTCCTCCCCTTGCCGTAACTCATATTATTCATTATTCTCCCTTCTCCAATAAAATATCATGGTCGAAAATTCGCAATTAATATAGCCGTAATGATAACAATTAGCAGTACATCAAAGGCATTAAAAAATATAGTTTGCATGGAAGGGTCATCTTTTTCCTCATCGTTATGTTCCACTTCAGGCTCATCACCTGCTGATTCATCAGGTGATAATGTTGTAATGGAATAAACAGCATTTTCTGTGGAAATTGTCTGCTTTACATTATCTTCTGCTTCGCCACTGGTAAATTGGCCGCTTAATCTTTGATCTCTTTCATCTATAGTATGATCAAGCTGCACTCCCAGACCCGATCTCATTCCTTGTGCAAGTGTTATTTGCGTAGCAGCAAAGTTATTTGCATCTACATAACCAAATCCCTTTAGTCCTAAGACACGAGCAGCGATGTAGTCATAATTACTTTTATCATCATCTGAAGGGGCACCATAAGAATGCGCAAGTGTTTTATCCAGCACAGAGCTATTTTGCAGATATTCCCATTTAGCAATGTTATTGATCCACTTATAGGGATCATCATCCTCTCCTGTTCGTATGAAAAAATCTACATAATAGTACTCAGGATCAGCTGAAGTCCCTTTAAAGGAACTCATAAAACTTTCCCACATGTAATAATCATTGTCACAATGATCTGCATAATATCTTACACCGTTGGCAATTGTCTTTTGACCATTCATGTGGACATGATCATTTATTGCAGTCAAATGCTGGTTAAATTCATCTTTGCTGCTTTGCCCGTAATAACCCGGATCAATTTCATCCCAGAAGAAACCGTCAACATAATCATGACTATCAATAAAATCTATTATTTGCTGCTCCCAGTTATTTTTATTAGAAGCACTCGCATATGTACTACCTAATGCCTTGTATAAATAAACATCAACATCTGCACTGCGGATCTTTTGAATTTCATCCTGGTTATCATCAGCAATGATAACAAATGTTAACCCTGAGTCTGCCCAGTCTAAACCCGAGCAGTTAAGCCACCCGTAATATGCAATATATTTTTCAGTATCCGAATCTGCACTGATAGGCGGTATAAATATGATCAGTAATGATAAACAAATGACTGTGCAGGTTAAATAATTTTTTTTTTCCATCTTTTAATTTTCCCGACGATGTTATTTCTATGCTCTTCTATAAAGTGTTATCTAATGTCCTCACCATACTTTTTAATTTTTTTGGATATCTTTATACTGTAAGATGCCAGAAAGATATAACAATTCAGGAAGTTAGATTAATTATGTTATCAGAGACGATCATTAAATCGGGTATATCTAACTGATGCGGATGCAGATACTATATGCTTACTTAGATGTCCTGTTATACCTGTTCCTTAGATCATAATGATAGCAGTCAGGCTAATTATGATATTGATTATTATTATTATTATCATTATTATACCTGTGGCTGGAGAAATTGCATTGTTGTTGTTTATTGCCCTCATTTTACTGTTAGAATATATGATATATGGTAATGAAGGGTGATTATTTAAAAAAAAGAAAGAAATCCCCTTTAATAGGGGATTAAAATGCGGTTAACCTTACCGTCTTACTTCGACTATAGTATCTAATACTATAGAATTTGAAGGGATATGTACCATTTTAATGTTATATTTTGTATTTTCTACAAAATCAGTACCAGCAGTTTGACTACAAGTCCACGGAGTACCAGCATTTGTAAAATCATTCGATGTACCCGCAACGGTTTCATAACCTACCATGATTATCCGTCCACCGACTGCAAAATCATCATCGGCGTATGAAGTTACATATTTAGGGTTAGCTCCTTCTTTAGCTACAGAAATTTTCCATTCACTACCTTTCAATGTATCTCCACCATTATGATCAATTATTATATCAAGTGTATCATCAGCAGCATTATTTTGTGCTGTAACACTAGCCGTCGGTGGTGATGGAGTCAAATTTCCGCCCATACCGAATACGAACGCCGCAATGACTGCGGCCAGGATGACAGTGATAGCCACCATTAGGATCACACCAATGACCGGGGACACTGCTTCCTCATCTTTGCTAAATTTCCTATTTGATTTCATTTTTGTTTACTCCTTAGATTTCTTCTTCATTGCTTTCTCAAGTTTCTTTGCCCACATATCTGTTGATTGCGTATATTCGCATTCAAGGTAGTGCGCCACAGCCTTGGCGAGAGCATCCTTGGTGTTTTTCTCACCCGTTTTCTCTTTAAGGGCGATTAGGTCATCTTCTATAATGACCATCTGAGCGTGCATTATCTTTGACATTTTGTTCACCTTGCTGTGAATATTGACAGACTAGATATTTAAAACACCTGATATCCGAACTGTCAATTCCTCTGTAATTACCTCATTATGAGTATGACATATATAAACATTTGCATTCTCATAATCATAATGATGGTTTTTTTGTTTGTAGAATATTTTGGAAAAATATTTCGCAATTATGTGGTAAACACGAACAATATTATCGCAAGGGTAAATCCAATAAAGTACTACGAGTTTGAACATGGAACAATACAACCATCTTCACATCAAAAGTATCATCCTTTCAAACTCCACTGCCGTATCCGGGGCAAGCCAGAAACCATCCTCAAGCATCTGCTGGAATATTGCAAGCGATTCACCTTTACCAAGCAAACCATCTTTCACAGATTTTAGCAAAATGAACAGGATACCCTTTGTCCTGACACCAAAACTCTGCAATTGTTGAAGCCTCCCCATACATAACCTTTATGTCCAATTCAAACCAAAGGAATTATTGAATGAAAAAAGCAATTCTCCACATCTCAGGTGATGTCCAGCAATCTGGATTCCGGGCAAAAATCGTAAACATAGCCAAAGCATTAGACATAAAAGGGTATGTGGCAAATCTCCCTGACAAACGAGTAAAAATTATAGCTGAAGGAGATGAGACAGATTTAGAGAGATTCATAAAGGCAGTAAACATCAAAAACACTCTCATAAACGTCACTGATCTTGAAAAAGAATATTTCACCCCTACTGAAGAATATGAAAGATTCTACAAGCTTGTGGATGATGGGGAAACTGATGAAAGACTGGACACTGCGGCGGATTTGCTAAAAGAGCTCATTCATGTGTCAAAGAACGGTTTTTATGATCTTGGTAGCAAAATAGATGGTCTCGGTGGAAAAATAGATGGTCTCGGTGGCAAAATTGATGGTCTAGGAGATGATCTTGGTGGTAAAATAGATAGTCTCGGAGATGATCTTGGTGGTAAAATAGATAGTCTCGGAGATGATCTTGGTGGTAAAATAGATAGTCTCGGAGATGATCTTGGTGGTAAAATAGATGATCTCGGAGATAATCTTGGTGGTAAAATAGATGGTCTCGGAGTTGATCTTGGTAGTAAAATCGATCAAAACAGGATAGAAATAACATCTGAAATCCGGTACAGCCGGGATGATTTCAAATCTCATTTCGACGAGAGGATTATAGTGATAGAACATGATATTGCTCAAATAAAAGCAAAGATCATGCTCTGAATATTGCCCTCATCAATTCAAAGACAAAAATCCCGCCACCCGCATCTGCTCCTACCCCCTAAAACCGCCGCATCATTATCCCCTCAGCAACCTTGGGCAGGAACAATGTAGATTTCTGGGGAAAATTCTTCATCTCCACATGAGCCTTGTACTCCACATCTTCAATATCAAGGGGCCTTATCAGGAAAGCCATATCAAATCCATGGGTATCAACCTTGTTAACAGCTTCATCCATACTATCCACAAAGACCACATCATCTGTATTGCCATTATCCACACAGGGCCCGATGATCCATTCATTCAGTGCGATATAGTCCAGCCCCACGTTCTCCCCCAGTTCCACTGAAAGCCGCTTAACATCCTCTTTGTTTGCCTTCAGTACAGAGAACGTCACACCGTCATACAACCCTATCCTTACGTCATACTTACCATCACTATCCTGCAATGCAGTGTGGAATCCATCATCCAGCTCCCCTTCCCGGATTGTCTCAAAGTATCGCTTCACCTGTAACCCAAGCTTACCAACATCCACATGCCTTACCACCCTGTGCCAGGGCAACAGCAAGAGGGCACGGTCCCCGCCTTCCATGAACATCATCATAGTATGGTCCAGACCATCCTTCATGCGAAGTTCATTGGCTGCATTATACCGGTGATGCCCATCCAGTATCAAGACCTTCTCATCTTTCATTAACTGCTGTATCTTCCCGATTATTTCAGTTTCAGTGATCTCCCACAGCAGGTGCCTGGTGCCCTTCAGTTCCAGGTCCACCAGAGGCGGGCGTTCTTCCCTCAAGACCAGGTCGGGTCGCTTAAAGCCAAGGTAGTCTTCGAGAATGTTATTAATCTCATGCCCAGGCATGTTGTATTCAGATACAATAGGTGAAAAGTTCATGCCGCACGCCTTCATCAGGTTATAGCGTTCAATTGTATGTTTCTCAAAAATCCTCTCATGCCCCACAATACTGCCCATTCCCAGCTCCTCCACCTTTACAAGACCAACCAACCCAAAAGCAAAATAGATATTCCTCCTGGCTATTTTTGGTATCTGGCTCAGAATATTTTCGGAGAGGGTGTACTTGATGCCGTAAATATATAGTGCAGGTTCATCCCGTTCTACAAGTATCTGTTCATCAAAGAAACGGTTAAGGCATCTTTTTGCATTTGCGATGAACTCTTCACTGTCAACACCGGCCCTACGTGTGGTAATATTTATAACATTATTTTCTTCAACGCCATACCTGGCATATTCGGTCTCATCAATGGTATCATAGACCGGGCATACCAGTCGGTCTCGCTGTGACAGTTGTGGATTTATTAAAGTGGTTTTGAAAGGTTTTATTGTAACCATGTTCGAGGCACCTTGTTATCATCTGTTAAATACTGTTGTTCCGGACACAAATCCGTGATAAAATTTCAATATTGGTCTCATCTATTTATAACAAAATGAAATTCAGGTACTGAAAGGCAAATATGTAAAATATAATTTTCGGAACCGTCCGTTTTGAATGCACCTGAATTTATCCGATAATTTTCAATAATTAAACGATCTCCAATTCCAGAACTCGTATTCCCGAACCAGTGATCTTACCCACGATCCTGCCGCCTGTGATCTCAGCCGCCCGCTGAGCATCCTGTTCTGGCAGCACAATTAAGAATCCCATACCCATGTTGAAGGTCTTATACATCTCAAGTTCGTCAACTTCTCCCTGTTCCTGCAGGAACCTGAAAATTGGCTGGGGCTTTAGAGGTGAATGAATATCAAATCCAAGGTCGCTAATCCTGCGAAGTTTTAACAGCCCGCTTCCTGTGATATGGGCCAGGCCGTGAACCTCGCATTCCTTTATCACATCAAGTACCTCAATATAGATGCGTGTAGGGATGAGCAGTTCATCACCAATGGTGGTTTCAGGATTAAGCGGGAACAGGTCATGGTAATTAAAGCTGGACTGCTCAATGATCTTGCGCACAAGAGTATAGCCATTACTGTGGATTCCTGAACTTGGTACTCCTACCAGTACATCGCCCTTTGTTATGTTCTCACCAGTGATGACCTGCTCCTTCCTGACCGCCCCCAGGCACGTACCGGCCAGGTCGAACCCATTGATGATCTCTGGCAAAGTTGCAGTCTCACCACCCACAATGGTCAGCCTGCTAAGTTCTGCTCCACACTGGAGCCCTTCCCCTATCTGTGCCATCTGTTCCTCATCCGGCTTTGCGATTGCCAGATAGTCCACAAAAGAAAGGGGTTCTGCACCTATGGCCAGCAGGTCGTTCACATTCATGGCCATACAGTCTATGCCCACCGTGTTCCAGCGCTTCATCTCGTTTGCAATGAGGACCTTGGAACCTACACCGTCAGTGGCCAGGGCAAGAGCATATTCACCGAACTCGATAAGACCGGCATAGTGGCCGATGTCTGTCAGCGGTGCACCTAACCCGGTACGTTTATATGTTATTTCGGAGGAAAGCGCCTTGATGGCCCTTTCCTCCAGATGTATGTCCACGCCTGAACTGGCATAGGTCATCTTTTTAGTCATATATTGCAGAAAGGACTTCAATACATCAAAAAGACTTCGAAATACTACAATTTTACAGGGATGCCTTTTCCTGCCAGGTACTCCTTCATCTCTTGAATAGTATATGTGCCAAAGTGTGCAATGGACGCAACCAGTACGGCATCTGCATGAGCATCAATTATGGCTTCATAAAGATGTTCGAGCGTGCCGGCACCGCCGGATGCTATGATCGGGAGGTCAACCGCATCGGCAATGGCCCTGGTCATAGGGATATCATATCCAGCCAAGGTACCGTCAGCATCCATGCTGGTGGGGAGGATGGCACCAGTGCCTGATTCTTCCACCTGTTTTGCCCACTGGACGGCATCGATGCCAGTAGGTTTGTTGCCTCCGTTAACCATAACCTCAAACCCTGACGGCAGTTGTGGGTTCTGCCGGGTATCTATGGCAATGGTCAATGTCTCGCTGCCAAATTCTGATGACGCTTCTTTCACAAGTCCGGGAGTTCGTACTGCGGCCGAGTTAATTGATACTTTGGATACACCTACGTCCAGCATTGCCTGTATGTCCTGGATACTTCCTATGCCACCGCCTACGGTCAGCGGTATGGAGATTTTATCTACTGTTCTTGCCACGGCATCGACCATGGTTTTCCGGTTCTCGATGGTCGCTGTGATGTCCAGGAAAACCAGTTCATCAGCTCCCGCTTCACTGTAGGCTGCACCGTTCTCTGACGGGTCGCCCACGTCTTTTAAGTCTATAAAATTTACGCCCTTGACAAGGCGGCCGTCCTTTACGTCCAGACAGGGGATGATTCTTCTATGATCCATATTTGTTCCTCTTGAAAATTGGTAAGGATGGAAGTATTACCGTATGATCGTTTTTAATTGTTGTGCTGTAAATGAAGGATATAACTGATTTTAGTCTGGCGGGAAAGGAATGCGACAAATATTGTGTTTGAGGAAAGATGTGTAAAAAGTAAGTTATATATCATAAACGATAATTATTATATATCATGGCTGGTAATGAAAATGTCCTGCCGGTCCCTATACAACTGGTATTGGGTGGAATGGACCATATCGAAAGGGAAAATGTATCCGCAGTACCGTATAATTTTACTATTTCAACTGAAGGAAAATGGGAAATGCTTATTTCAGCTGGGGATGTGGCGGTTAAAAAGGGCGATGTTATACAAATCCCTATCAAGAAAACAGTCGTGTATGAAAACACTATATCATTACCGTGCGCTTTTTGCCACCATGCCCTGGGTACTGTACTTAATGTGCAATCTGAAGGTGTGGCACTGGTGGAAAGTAAAAGGAATATCTCAAGTATTGTTTTTCTCCCCATACTGGATGGGATGATCGAAAAGGGTGACCTCCTGGGTGTAATTAATGTATTCCCTATAATTGTCAATAGATGAATTTTCCTTTATCAAGTATTCACGGCCTTGGGACAAAATTACTTTATCTGCAATCCTATAATTTCGCAGTCTTCTTCAGTCAACTCAACTACACGGTCTCAAAAAAACGATAACTTTAAGTAAAAAGCCCAACCCTAAAAAACATTAGGAAGAGCTCATCCATGATGATTACTTCCAGGATGATTTTAGGAGGAATAAATTATGTTAAAATCACATGCAAAAGGATTAATTGCAATAATGTTCATCGTTGCAATAGTTACATTATCAGGGTGTACTGATACTGTAGAAGAAGAGGAGGTAAAGATCGGTACATTATTGTCGATCACAGGCGATCTTGCCCCATATGGCGGACCTATGGAAAATGCAGCTAAACTTGCGATCGAAGAAGTGAATGCGAACGGCGGCTTGCTGGGAAAACGGGTAACACTTATCAGTGAAGATTCCCAGACCTCAGAGATAGCAGCAGTGGATGCTGCCAATAAACTTGTCAAGGTAAATAAAGTTCCTGCGGTCATAGGGGCAGCAGGCAGCAGCATAAGCCTGTCATTTATTGACATAACCACAAGTAACAACGTGGTCCAGATATCATCTTCCAATACTGCGCCTGACTTTACCACGTATGAAGACAATGATTTCTACTTCAGAACCTGCCCATCAGATGCTCTTCAGGGTAGGGCGATGGCACTTCTGGCAATAGAAGAGAACTATACCACAGCCAGCACTCTTGTACTGAACAATGCGTATGGTGTAGGTTTTGAAACAGTATTTGTAGAGGAGTTTGAAAACATGGGTGGAGAAATACTGGAACGGGTAAAATACGACCCACAGGCCACCATGTTCAATTCCGAGGTCGAAAAGGCAGCACAAGGCAATCCAGATGTCATTATACTGATATCTTATCCTGAGACCGGCAGCCTGATCTTAAAGGCAGCATATGAAAAGGGCATTATGGATAAAACTGACTGGCTGCTCTCTGAAGGACTTAAGGATGAGACATTTGCAGAAATGGTTGGTAAAGACGTTGATGGGAACTATATAATAAAGGGGTTCAAAGGCACAGCACCATTTCCAGAAGGCCCGGCATATGAGGATTTTAAAGAAGCATATGTCAACAAATACAATAAAGAACCTACCACCTTCACACCCCAAACATATGATGCAGCAGCTGTCATTGCCCTGGCAATAGAGAAGGCAGGAAGTGCAGATGGCACTGCTATCCGGGACAATTTAAGGTCCGTAGCAAATCCACCGGGGGAGGAAGTAACCGATATCGGTACTGGTCTGAAATTGATCCGGGAAGGAAAAGATATCAACTACAAGGGTGCATCGGGTGATATTACCTTTGATGAAAATGGGGACATATCGGCAGACACTGCCAATTATGCCCAGTGGTACGTTGGAACAGATGGTAATGTAGTATGGGGAGAGTCAATCGATCTTGAGTGATCGGTTCCCTTTTTTTTCTTTTTTTTCACCCACCTAAATAAAGTTTCAGGACATTTTCATCTTCCAGCAGGGTTGAGCCTTCGCCTTCAAACCTGTTCTCCCCCATCTCCAGCACGTAACCCCTATGGGATATGGACAGCGCCTTTTTAGCATTCTGCTCCACCATCAGGATGGTGGTCCCTGTGCCGTTAATATCCATGATCTCCTCAAACACGACTTCCCTTAACTTTGGGGACAGCCCTGCTGTGGGCTCGTCCAGCAACAGTACTTGGGGCTCCGGCATCATTGCCCTGCCCATGGCCAGCATCTTGATCTCACCACCGCTTAAAGTAGTGGCCCTCTGGTGCTTCTTATCCCGAAGTACCGGGAAGATGTTAAACACCTCTTCTAAGACATCACCGATCTCATCCTTAAGGAAAGCGCCCATCTCCAGGTTTTCCATAACTGTCAGGGATGGGAATGTATTCTTTTCCTGGGGAACAAATCCCATGCCCTTGGCCACGATACTATGTGTGTTCATACCTGCAATGTCCTGCCCGTCAAAAAATATACTACCGCTCCTGGGCTTTAGTATCCCGATAATGGTCTTAAGCAATGTGGACTTGCCTGCACCATTGGGCCCGATAATGGATACAACCTCGCCCTTTTCAATATGAATGGATACCCCGTTCAGGATATCTATGTCAGTATATCCTGATACTACCCCTTCCACCTGAAGTATGCTCATTACCCGCCCCCCAGATATGCATCCAGTACCCTTGGGTCCTGCCTGACATCCTTGGGCGGTCCTTCGAGGATTATCCTGCCATGGTTCATGAAACTAATGGTATCGCTTACATCTGTTATCAATGGCATATCGTGTTCGATGATAAGAAACGTCATACCCCTTTCCTTGAGTTCCTTGATGCGCCCGACCAGTTTCCATGCCAGGGTAGGGTTGACACCTGCAAAGGGTTCATCCAGCAGTAGCATCTTCGGGTCTGTCATCAGTGCCCTGGCCATCTCAAGCAGCCGTTTCTGTCCACCCGAAAGAGCACCTGCATAATCATCCTTCATGTGCATCAGGTCAAAAAATTCCAGTGTTTCGATAGCTTTTTCCACAATTCCTGCTTCTTCATCCGCCACTATTTTCGGGCGTAAGAATATGTTGTGTATGTGCTCACCGCTTTGCATCTTTGGCCCCAGTAGTAAATTCTCAAGTACAGTCATCCTGGATAGTGCCTTGGTCAACTGGAACGTCCTGACCATGCCTATACGGGCTTTTTTGAACGTGGGCAGTTGTTCAACCCTTTCGCCCTTGAAAAATATCTTACCACTGTCAAGTTTATAGTAACCGGTTATGAGATTGAACAGGGTGGTCTTGCCTGCGCCGTTAGCACCGATGAGCCCCTTGATGGTCTGTTCTTCCACACTAAAAGACGCACCGTCAACAGCCATGACGCCACCGAAATACTTTTTCACGTCCCGGACCTTCAGGATTTCCTGCACCATTTTATTGCCCCAGTGTCAGTTCTTCTTTTTTGCCAAGCAGTCCTTGCGGCTTATACATCATCAGCAATACCAATAATACCCCTATAACCATGACCCGTAAGGCAGCCATCTGGTGGGATGCCAGGGGTACATAGTCCTGAATGTACCTAGTCCCGGTGTAAAAAGACTGGACTATTATTGCTCCCAGGATGGTGCCCTTATTCCTGGCACTTCCTCCCAGCACCACGATTATCCATGCATAAAAAGTTTCCATTGGGATAAAGTTGCGGGGATTGATGTATTGCAAATTGAATGCTAAAAAGGCACCGGCCAGTCCTGCAATGGCCGAGCCGATCATCAATGCCTGGATCTTGTAACGAAACACATCCTTACCAAGAGCGGATGCCACATCCTCATCCTCACGAATGGATTTTAACACCCTGCCCCATGGAGAGTGTACCAGTTTTTCAAGAAGCAGGTAAATAACGGCCAGTGAACCGAATACAAGGATGAACAGGAAATAATTGTAGTCAAAAGGTATCATTGCTTCAAAGGGCCTGTCAAATCCGAACAGTCCCATAGGTCCCCTTGTGAGCCATTCCTCATTAAGCAGGAACAACCTGACTATCTCTGAAAAACCGATTGTGACTATAGCAAGATAATCCTCCCTGAGCCTGAGGGTGGGGATACCGACCAGGAGGCCGAAAAAGCCTGCCAGTACTACGCCTGATGCCATGGATAGCCATATCGGCGCACCGCTCTGGTTCATCAGTACTGTGGTGTAGGCACCTATAGCCAAAAATCCCACGTGACCGAAGTTGATGAGTCCGGTAAAACCCCATTCCAGGTTCAGGCCTATTGCGAATATGGCATAGATCCCAACGATGATACTGATGGCTATCAGGTAGTCGATCATGTTTTTGTCTCCCCGAACAGTCCTCTGGGTTTGAACAACAGTACCAGTATCATTATACCAAGGCTTACCCCCATTTTGTATTCTGATGGCAGGATGAGCATACTCAATTCCTGGGACAGACCGATCACCATGCCGCCCACCATGGCACCGTAGGGGTTGCCGATACCACCCAGGATAACGGCTGCGAACATGGGAAGGATAAGGAACCAGCCCATATTGGGCCTGATTGTGGTTTCCAGCCCGTACAGGATACCGGCCACAGCTGCCAGGCCTATTCCAATAAACCACATCCACATGATGACTTTATCTGAATCAATGCCTGAGATACGGGCAAGGTTGATATCATCGGAGATAGCTCGCATGGCCTTACCCAGTTTTGTATTTTTCAGGAAAAAGTGGACCATCACCATGAAGAGTATGGCTGTACCCACGCCTATGAGCTGATTATGGGTTATGGTCACCCCCAGCATTTCAATGCCTCTTTGCACTGGCAGGTCAAAGTTCCGGGTACTGCCGCCCCATATAAAGATTATGGCATTCCGAACGATCAGGGATAGGCCGATAGATATGATTATGAGGCTTACAAGGTCAGCATTTTTCCTGCGCATGGGTTTCCAGACAAGGAAGTCCAGGAGCACACCCAGTGCACCTGCTATTGCAACGGCAATGAAGAATGATAATATTATATTGAGGCCGAGAGCTACATTCAGCACAAAGGCGATGTATGCACCGAACGTCATGAAATCGGCATGGGAGAAGTTGGCAAAATTCAGGACACCGTATACCATTGTCAGGCCGATGGCTGCCAGGGCGATGATGCTTCCAAGGACAATTCCGTTGACGATTAGTTGCAGCATGGTTGTATTCACATTAGTAAGTCTTTTTTATTTGTATAAATACAAAGTCCGAGGTGTTATTATATGTTATTTCAACTATATCTAAAAATTCTTAATCAAATATAGCTTCTTCTGTTTTTATTTAACGATGTCTTTTGGGGTATTTCTCAGGGCTTGAGGGAATGTCAAAAGTTGCGACGGCACATCTAACCGCAACAGAGATGCGAGATATAGTTATTAAGATTAATGGAAGCGGTGGTGGGTGAGCTGGTGTGGGCTTGATTAAAACAATCGTTTTAGATAATTCCGGGGATGCCCCTGTTTTAACTCGATCTTCTTCCCTCCAGAAGCCATTTCCAAAGCGGCACAAATACAATCCACTTGCCATCCACCAGTTCCTCCCCCTCCCGGTCCTTTGTCACAACAAGCCCCTTCTCTACCGAAAAAGTTTCCATGAACTTTAGCAATCCCTTAATGTCCTTCTTCCTGATATTGTTCCTGTACTTGGATTCCAGGGGTATAACCTCATCACCTCTGACTAGCACACAATCCACTTCAGATGTCCCCTTCCTCCAGAAAAACCGTGCCCCTGAATTGGTTACCACCAGGTTCTCTACTACCCTGCCCATGTCAGGATGTTCCCACAGGTGTAGCAGTAATGTGGTACTGGTAAGATACAGCCGTTTCATTTTTTTCTCACTGGTAAGGCGGTTTCTGGAAAAATTATAGCATTTCTGCAGCATAAAACCCCTTTCCAGATAGGAGATGTACTTTACCAGCGTCTTTCTTGTTATGCCTATATCGTTGGCAAGACCCTCGTAATCTGTGATCATGCCCGGATTAGAAGCTGTGATGAGAAGTATCTGCTTAAGGACATCCTCGTTCTCAACAGGAAACACTCTTGGCAGGTCTTCATAAACCATCTTATTGATGATAGACTCAAGATACATCCGGATGAATGGTTCATCAGCTTTCACCAATTCCGGAAGCTGCCGTTTCATGTACATAGGCACCTGTTTTTTTATGGCTTCTTCAAACATCCCTGGTCTTTTGATAAGGTCCTCGTCGCCCTTTAACCTGAGAAACTCGGTAAAGCCCAGCACAGGCAGGTGGTATAGAAAAATCCTGCCTGTAAGCGATTCTTCTGCCTTTTTCTTCAAG
>Ga0255429_1022_pt1 | contig 31602 bp, 28 predicted proteins | sample ANMaggSeSYBR02H9_FD_182636 | JGI IMG/M metagenome (GOLD analysis project Ga0255429, IMG submission 182636) | Sediment cell enrichment communities from methane seep in Santa Monica Basin, California, United Staets - ANME aggregate JGI... | ecosystem: Environmental > Aquatic > Marine > Cold seeps >... | reverse complement strand
TGTTTTCAATACATTGCTAAAAAGATAGAGGCGGTCCAACAACATTGTTTTACAATAACCGCATTAACATTATATGTGTTTTCCATTGAATTGAATTTAAAACAGATCCAGTTGCTGATTCATATAATCTAACCGAAACGGACTTCAACCTATTTGTCGGACCGGCTCTTTTTATGACAAAAAGACTACAAGCAAATAATATGCCCTGATTTTGTTGCGAAACCATATGGATTGTTCAAACGCTTAACTACCGTACATTAAAGCTGTTTTGAATAATTTATAATGGGAATTAAAATCTACAAAACAGTCTCAATATATAAAATTATGAATTATATTACACAATAATTATGAATTGTTTTACATAATTGTGAAAATATTTACATAGTGACTGACCTAAAAATCTCGTAATAGTTCACCGGATGAAAAACATTTGACAGGATAACAGGATAGACATGATATAAATCCAGTTAATCAAAACTGCTTATCACAACCTCAAGGAATCACAAAAGTCCATTACAGTAAAGTTGAGGTTAAACGTAAAATCAAGGATTTAAAATAAGAGATCAACAGGATAAAAAAACTATCATGTCAATCCTGTTTATCCTGTCAAAAAAATAGCTGAACTATTACAAAATCTCCTGTTTTTTTGGTTAGAAATTCGAAATCAGAAGCACTAAGTTGGAATCTACTTTGACGTTTCACCGTATGATTCGACTTTTTTATTGAAAAAAAATAGTAAATGATGGTATTTAAATTATTTGTAACACTTTAGCGCTTTTAAATATTATTTTTTGGACAGGATTTACAAGATATTCAGGATTTAACTTATTGAAACTTTTTCTGTTAATCCAAATCTAAATCCTTATACCTTGATACACACCTTCTTCATGTTGTGATTATATTTTATGATTTACTGGATAGCTACAATGAGAGTTGGCTTTGTTTGAGCACTTTATATAAAATCTTGTTTATCCTGTTATCCTGTCAGATCCTTTTTTTGGATTGTTTATTAGAGCCATTTTTGGAAACAATAAAAAAATATTACCGAATTGAACGAAAAGAAATCTGCTTTCTAAAATTTATTTTTGAGGCATATGATGGAATTGCAATGTTAACTACTGTGGATTCTGATTCAGGTGTTGTTGTGTTCCATATTGCTCCAGGCTGTGAAGATGATGTTGAGATGATTTTACAGGATCTTCAACATAACATCATGATTGAGCGCTATAGATAAAAAGGGGGGTACTAATAATGAAAAAAGGCCGGCATTTTGGTCTTGTTGTTTTGATTTGTTTTCTTACAGTTGGAATGGGTAGTATGGGAGAAAGAGGTGTCATGGATATCCCTGAGCCTGAAAAAAACTATACTGCTACACTTGTGGACCAGGCTGATGTTTCGATGGACCTTGAAAAGTTTTCGTTTGAAGGCCAGACTTATTTTATCGGCAAATTGGGCCGGGCAGAGATATCAATTGATTTTGACAAGATAGACTCGGTTTTATTTATTTTACAGGATGATCATGTCAAGGCTAAGGTAAATTTAAAGGATGGAAAAGTTCTTGAAATCTTGGTAGATAAGGGCAAAAATTGCTATGGCATATCTTCTTTCGGAAATGTCAGGATAGAAGTTCAGGATATAAAAAATGTAGCCGTTCACGGCTTGAAACTTGAAATTAGAAAGTAGAAATCAGGGAGAGATTAAAATAGAAATTGGAAATTGGGAAGAACATTACAAAAGCATGAAGACAAAACATCTTTACATAAATACCATCGGATGCCAGATGAATGTTTACGACTCCGAACAGATTGAAAAGATATTAGCTCCTTTGGGATACAAAATAAATTCGTCTTTTGAAGTTGCTGATCTTATAATTGTTAATACATGTGCCATCAGGGAAAAGGCTGAACAGAAAGTTTTTAGTTTTTTAGGACGTCTTGCAGGCCTTAAAAGAAGAAAACCAGATTTGATTATAGGTGTTGGTGGTTGTGTGGCTCAGCAGGAAGGCGATAAGATCATGGAACGTATGCCGCATGTAGATTTGATTTTCGGAACACATGCTATATTACGTTTGCCTTATCTTATAGAAAGAATAGAATCGGAAAGATGCAGCCTCGTCGACGTTGAAATGTCAGAAATAATAGAAGAGTTTGAATCTGTTATAGAATTGCCATTAGATAGAGCTGATCCAAAAGTTACAAGCTTTGTGACAATTATGAGGGGGTGCGACAATTTTTGCACTTATTGTGTAGTACCACATGTCAGGGGCAGAGAAACAAGCAGATTCTCTGAAAGCATAGTGAACGAAGTTAGGGGTCTCGTTAAAACCGGCGTTAGAGAGGTTACCCTTCTTGGTCAGAATGTAAACAGTTATGGCAAAAAGGAAAACCTGAACTCATTTTCGCAACTTTTGGCCCGGATAAATGAAATAGATGGACTTTTTAGAATCAGATTTACTACTTCCCATCCAAAAGATCTGTCAGATGATCTTATCAGCGCTTTCAAAGACCTTGATAAGCTTTGCAACCATATACATTTGCCTGTTCAGTCCGGATCAAACAGAATTTTAAAAAAAATGAACAGGAAATATAACAGGGAGCTGTATCTTGAGAAAATAGGTAAACTGCGCAATAATTGCCCAGGTATAGCTATTAGTTCTGATATTATTGTCGGTTTTCCAGGAGAAACAAGAGCTGATTTTGAAGAAACTTTGAATTTAATAAAGGAAGTGGAATTTGACAGCATTTTTGCATTTAAGTATTCTGACAGACCAAATGCACCGGCAGCCCGTTTTGCAAACAAAATTACAGAGCAGGAAAAGAAAGACAGATTGCAAACCCTGCTGAATTTGCAGGAATATTTTACAACCAAAAAGAACAGGAATCTGGTTGGATCAAATGAGTTGGTTCTTGTTGAAGGCTTAAGTAAAAAGAGGGTGGATAGCGGTGGTGATGCCCAAAGTAAATATCAATACGTTCAGTGGACAGGGCGTACTGAAACCAACAAGGTAGTAAACTTTATACAGAGTGAGGCCACTATTCCACGCGATAGAATATTAAAAGGGAAAATAGTGAACGTGAAAATTGAGAAAGCATATTTGCATTCGCTCTTGGGAAAACCAGCTCAGGTTGATCCGACACTTTTTAATTTGAAAGGAGAACAAAGTTATGCTGCTTAAAGTTAGCATAGCGGGACTGACAATTGATCCGGCTTCAAACACACCGATCATTATTTTAAAGTCTGATAAAGATGATCAGGCAATTCCTATATGGATAGGGTTGCTGGAAGCTACCTCTATTGCCTCTACTCTTCAAGATATAAAGTTTGAACGTCCCATGACCCACGATCTTTTTAAAAATCTTACAGACCTTATTGATATCAGCATTGAAAAAGTGGAGGTTTGTGATTTAAAGGATAACACTTTCTACGCCAAGATTTATTTTATTTATGAAAAAGGTAATTTCAGTATGGATGCCCGTCCTAGCGATGCAATTGCTCTTGCACTTCGATATAATGCCCCAATTTATGTTGATGATGGTGTTATTGAAAAGTCGAAGATATCTGATACCCATGCCGAAGCCCTTGATAATACAGAAGAGGGGAAAAAGTGGACGGATTATCTTGAAAAGCTTTCGCCTGAAGATTTTGGGAGATATAAGGTATGATAGATCTTCATACACATACGGTTTTCAGTGATGGCGTTTTAATACCTTCCGAGCTTGTTAGGAGAGCGGAATTTATCGGATTAAAAGGAATTGGAATAACAGATCATGGTGATTTTTCAAATATTGATTTTATAGTTCCAAGAATAGTTGCCATAGCAGAGAAACTAAATAGCGTTTTAAGCATAAAGGTTGTTCCCGGGATAGAAATAACACATGTACCGCCAGGCCTGATATCAGATGCAGCAAAAAAGGCGCGCTCTTTAGGAGCAAAGATCATTATAGTGCATGGAGAAACAATTGTCGAACCAGTTGCTCCGGGCACTAATAATGCTGCGATAGAAGCGGATATTGACATTCTGGCGCACCCCGGCCTGATAAGCGAGGAGGAAGTTTTAAAAGCAAAAGAGAATGGAATTTTTTTGGAGATATCAGCCCGTAAGGGGCATTCTCTGACAAACGGACATGTTGCGAAGCTTGCCAGGAAAACAGGTGCAAAACTTGTCATCAACACTGATGCGCATGCGCCTGAAGATTTGATTGATGAAAAAATGGCAAAAAAAATTGTTTGCGGGGCAGGTTTGACCGAGAATGATTATGATATAATGCAAAAAAATGCCTCCTTATTTATTAGGTAGATAGACTGAAGGTTGAAGGCTGTCAGGGGATTTTAGCCTTCAACCTTCCGCCTTTCACCTTCAGTCTTCCACCTTTAACCTTCAACCTATCCATCCACCAATTTAATAAATGATTTTTTACTTGACTAAATAAAAAATATCATTTATATATAACATAAATAAATAAATACGGTTCAGTAAATTATGGGAATACAGAAATAAAGATTGTATGCATTTTTTTTGGAATTTCCTCCAATATCTTAATATCAGATTCGGAATATGTAAAAAATAGTTGTTAGTAAATTGTCTTAAATGCCTGCTAATTTTAAAAAAGCCGGCAAAAACCTATCAAAACTAGCAGAAAAAACTCCAATAATTAAGATAAAGGTATTTTAGCATACAATCAGGTGGTATTGGTATAATTTATAAAAGGATTGCCAAATGCCTTAAGCGGTTTGGTACATATTTTGTGACTACTCACGTAGTCAGAGGCTGAAGCTGTTTAGACTGAAGGCTGAAGGGGTCAGAAAAGCACGATTGCCGTACTTTAGCGGAAATATCTGATTTTTGCACCAAACATGGCTTTAAAATGCGCTTTTTTCCTAACAGTCTTCAGTCTTCAGCCTATCTACCTGAGTAGTTACATATTTTTATTCTTAACTTGCATATGTTTAATATAATAAGAGACTTTTGAAAAAGGTTCAATTTTGTTCAAGTTCAAGGAAGGCAAAAATTTTAAATGCAGGAATACATTGAGTATTTCGAGGCTTAAAATTTGAGCCTGACGCCGAAATTGGGCAAAAGGGGACTTTTTGCAAAGGTCTCAATAAAAGGAGGAAGTTATGTCTCTTGATCCAACCAAGCATCAGGATTGGGAAATTGCTGAAGATGCGGAAAAAAATATGAAAACCGTATATCAACTGGGAGAGGAACTCGGGCTTGAGAAAGAAGAGTTGCTTCCGCATGGGCATTATGTGGCAAAATTAGATTTTGCAAAGATTGTTAAACGGCTTGCAGGAAAACCAGACGCAAAATATATTGATGTAACAGCAATAACCCCCACTCCATTAGGAGAAGGAAAAAGTACTTCTGCCATGGGATTGGTGCAGGGATTCGGCAAGAGAGGCAAGCGAGTAATAGGAGCTATCCGCCAGCCTTCCGGAGGTCCCACAATGAATATTAAGGGCAGTGCTGCAGGAGGCGGGCTTGCGCAGTGTATTCCTCTTACACCTTTTTCATTAGGTCTGACCGGCGATATTAATGCTATCATGAATGCTCATAATCTCGCCATGGTAGCTTTGACATCGAGGATGCAGCATGAAAATAATTATTCTGATGAGATCCTGGCTAAAAAGAATTTAAAACGGCTGGATATTAATCCGAAAAATGTTGAAATGGGATGGATACTTGATTTTTGCGCCCAGTCTCTCCGTAATATAATAATAGGACTTGGTGGAAAGATGGACGGTTTTCCCATGCAGTCCAAATTTGCAATTGCTGTAAGTTCCGAGATTATGGCTATCCTTGCTGTTGCTACAAGCCTGAAAGATATGCGTGAGCGAATGGGTAAAATAGTTGTCGCGTATAACAAAAATGGCGATTCTGTTACTACGGCAGATCTTGAGGTTGACGGTGCAATGACTGCATGGATGGTGGAAGCCCTGAATCCGAATCTCATGCAGAGTCTTGAAGGACAGCCCGTTCTGGTGCATGCAGGACCATTTGCAAACATAGCCATAGGGCAATCATCAATTATTGCAGACAGAGTTGGATTAAAATTAGCAGACTATCATGTTACTGAAAGTGGTTTTGGAGCAGATATAGGTTTTGAGAAATTCTGGAACTTAAAATGCCGTTTTAGTGGATTAAAACCACATTGCGCTGTAATAGTCGCAACCATTCGTGCATTAAAATGTCATGGCGGCGGACCTCCCTTACCTCCTGGCAAGCCAATGGATCCTGCATATCTTGAAGAGCATGTGGACTGGGTTGAAAAGGGATGCGAAAATCTGGTTCATCACATTAAAACGGTTAAAAAGGCGGGTATAAACCCGGTTGTTTGTATCAATTCATTCTATACAGATACAAAGGATGAGATAAATGCCGTTCGCAGATTGTCTGAAGCCGCGGGCGCTCGTGCTGCTGTTTCAGAGCACTGGCTCAAAGGCGGTGACGGGGCATTGGAGTTTGCAGATGCGGTTATTGATGCGTGTGAGGAGGAAAACAATTTCCGCCTTCTTTACGAGCTGGATACTCCGCTTCGCAAGCGGATTGAACTGATTGCAAAAGAAGTTTACGGTGCTGACGGTGTAAGCTATACTCCTGAAGCCGAGGCCAAGGCCAAAAGAATAGAACAGGATCCTGAACTTGCAAAATTGGGCACATGCATGGTCAAGACCCATCTCAGCCTTTCCCATGATCCCACTAAAAAAGGCGTCCCAACAGGGTGGACTCTTCCTGTACGGGATATCTTGACCTATAAGGGCGCAGGATTTGTTGTACCGGTTGCAGGAGCTATCAGCCTTATGCCGGGCACAGCCTCAGATCCGGCTTACAGGCGCATTGATGTAGATGTTGAGACCGGAAAAGTAAAAGGACTATTTTAAGTGAAAAGTGAATATTGTATATTGAAAATTTGCGAGCTGTGCGGTTAGGATTGAGTTTTAAATAAGTTTTCCATTTGGGAATATACTGCCTGTAGGAGGGGTTTTAACCCCGACCATATATGAGTAAATTTACATTTGTTGGTGATCTGCATCAATAGGTCGCGGTTAAAACCGCTCCTACATTATTTCTGATTATAACAAATTTTGGAGAGATGACGATTGACAGCTAATGGCTAACCGCACAGGTTGAAAATTTGTGGAATCGCTCCATCTTTTTTAAAAATTGGCAGAATTCCTTCAATAATCAATATTCAATAATCAATTTTCAATACACAACAAACTGGAGCTTTAAATAATGTCAGCAAAGATTATCAGTGGAACTGAAATTGCCAAAGAAATAAGGGTAGAGCTTAAACAAGAGATAGCGGAATTAAAGGAAAAACATGGCTTGACTCCTGGATTGGCCACAGTCCTTGTGGGTGATGACCCTGCATCCAAGGTATATGTCGGTCAAAAGGAGAAGTCTTGTAATAACCTGGGTATTTATTCGAAGATGATCAACTTGCCGGGGGATATTGCAGAGAAAGAGCTTCTGAAGTTAATAGATGAATTAAACAATAATTCTAGTATTCATGGTATTTTAGTACAGTTGCCTCTCCCCAAGCACATTAATGAAGCCAGTGTACTTTATGCAATAGATCCCAACAAGGATGTAGATGGTTTTCATCCTGTAAATGTTGGGAAAATGGTTATCGGAGAGAAATGTTTTCTTCCATGTACACCTCATGGGGTTTTAGAGCTTTTAAGTCGTTCAGGAGTAAAAACAGAAGGAGCTGAGGTGGTAATAGTCGGGAGGAGCAACATCGTTGGGAAACCGGTTCTAAATCTTATGCTTCAGAAGAGGCCATCCGGTAATGCAACTGTAACCCTTTGTCATACAAGGACTAAGGATCTATCTTTCCATACAAAACGGGCAGACATACTTATAGTCGCTACCGGTCATCCTAAAACAGTTACCGGTGACATGGTCAAAGAAGGAGTTGTTGTTATTGATGTCGGGGTTAACAGGATTGGAAAAACCCCTGAGGGCAAGGCGATTTTAGTAGGCGATGTTGAATTTGATAGTGTAAAAGAAAAAGCTGCTGCAATAACACCGGTTCCGGGCGGTGTAGGACCCATGACAATTGTTATGCTGATGAAGAATACCGTGGAAGCAGCAAGAAATACACTTTGAGTGCCTAAAATGCCTAAAGTTATGGTACGCCTTCGGCGTGCTATAGATTTTCAGGGTTTGATTATAACTTTAGCCGGAAATAAAGCGAGCAAAGTTGTATGGTAAGAAAGTTAAAATTGGCAGCGCCGAAGGCGCATTCATTAACTTTAGGCACTTATGTCCGCACCGAAGGTGCGTTAATTTTGGAGGAATGATAATGGGATCAAGAAGATCTCCTATAGGTGTTGCCCAGCGCTGTATGGGCATTGATTGCGAGGGCAGCACATGTGTTGCGGAGCAAGCTGGGGAACAGGGGGTTGTTACCTATATACAGCGTATGAACAGGCGTGCTATTGAGCCATGCCTTTTCGGTCAGGGGGGAACCTGCTGTCGTATTTGTTCCTTTGGGCCATGTATGATGATAGAGGATGTTCCTGAGTCAATAGGGCTTTGCGGTGCCACTCCTGCCACTGTAGCGGCACGTAACTTCTGTCGTATGGTTGCCGGAGGAGCATCTGCACATATGGATCACGCCCTGGAGACTGCAATGGCATTTCTGGCTGCGGCCAGGGGAGAATCAGACTACAAAATTAAGGATGAAAAAAAGCTGCGTGCGCTGGCAGAGGTTTTTGAAATAAAGACTGAAGGCCGAAGCACAAAAGACATCGCCATTGAGGTTGGTGAAAAGGCATTGGCTGAATTCGGTAAGCAGGAAGGGGGCTTATATTGCATAAAACGTGCTCCTGAAAAAAGGCAGGAATTGTGGAAAAAACTGGGGGTTACACCTCGCGGCATACAGCGGGAAGTCGTTGAGATAATGCATCGGACACATATGGGTACGGACCAGGATTATCGCAACCTGATTCTCCAGGCCACCAGATGTGCTCTGGCGGACGGCTGGGGTGGTTCCATGATATCAACCGAATTGCAGGATATCATGTTCGGGACGCCGGTTCCGATCCGGGCAGTGGTCAATCTCGGCACCCTTTCCAAAGACGAGGTCAACGTGGTTATTCACGGTCATGAGCCGATCCTGTCTGAGGCAATGGTTTTGGTTTCTCAGGAACCGAAGATGATTGAGGCAGCCAAAAAAGTAGGGGCAAAAGGGATCAATTTAGTCGGAGTCTGCTGTACCGGTAATGAGGTTCTCATGCGTCATGGGATTCCTGTTGCAGGCAGTTTTATCCAGCAGGAAATTGTTCTTGCAACCGGTGCGGTAGAGATAATGGTGGTAGATGTTCAATGTATCATGCAGTCTCTGCCGACAGTAGCTGAATGTTTCCATACTGAGGTGATTACTACGTCTGACAGGGCTCGGATCCCGGGCGCTGAACATATAGAGGTGCATCATCATAATGCAGTGGAAACAGCACGGCAGATCATCCAGCGTGCAATTGATAGATTTCCGCAGAGAGGAGAGATCAATATCCCGCAAAACAAAATGGATATTGTGGCGGGATTCAGTCACGAAACCATTAATCATATGCTTGGAGGCACTTTTCGTGCTTCATATCGTCCCTTGAATGATAATATTATAAACGGCAGAATTAGAGGGGTTGGTGCAGTTGTAGGATGTGACAGCATGCGAGTCCGTTCCGGGCACGTACATACCACGGTGGTAAAGGAGTTAATAGCCAACAATATCCTGGTCCTTGTCACGGGCTGTGCTGCTACTGCATGCGGGCGTGCGGGACTTCTGATTCCTGAAGCAGCAGAGCTGGCCGGGCCTGGCTTGAGAGAAGTATGTGAGACAGTAGGCATGCCTCCTGTATTGCACATGGGATCATGTGTGGACAACAGCCGAATTTTGATGGCTGCAACAGCGATTGTACGTGAGGGAGGACTTGGAGACGATATTTACCAGGTGCCGGCAGCCGGTTGCGCGCCGGAATGGATGAGCGAAAAAGCCATATCAATCGGGCACTATTTTGTAGCAAGCGGTGTTTTTGTAGTATTTGGGAGAACATTTCCAACAACAGGAAGCAAGGTTTTGACTGATTTTTTGTTCAAAGAGTTTGAAGAGCTTTACGGTGGAATGTGGGCGGTTGAATCCGATCCGGTAAAGATGGCCCAATTGATGATCCAGCGTATCGAACAAGGGCGGGAGGCTCTGGGTATCCAGGAAACCAAGGAAAGAGTCCTCTATGATATGGAAATGAGACGTGAGTTATAACAAGTGCCTAAAGTGAGCTAAAGTATATTAAAGTGCCTAAAGTTAAGGAGGCGCTTTGCTTTATTAATTTATATACAATTGGCAGCACCGAAGGTGCAGTCCTTAACTTTAAGCATTTTAGGCACTTTAGCTTACTTTAGGCACTATTATTAATTACGTCACTGTATTTACGATTAAAGTACTTAGTGGCTGAATGGTTACAAATATGAAAGAAAGTAAAACGACAAAAATGGGTTCTGTCCTTGTCGTGGGCGGCGGTGTGGCAGGTATTCAGGCATCTTTGGATCTTTCTGAGCTGGGTTATTTTGTTTACCTGGTTGAGAAATCCGCATCAATTGGCGGGGTAATGGCTCGATTGGACAAGACCTTCCCTACTAGTGACTGTGCTATCTGAATACTCGGACCAAAGTTAGTTGAGGCCGGTCGGTCTCCAAACATAAAGATACTGACAAACGCTCAGTTGAGATCCGTTCAGGGTGAAGCAGGGGACTTTACCGTTAGCGTGCATACTGATCCCCGATACATAAACCAGGATCTTTGCACGGCCTGCGGCATATGCACTATGTATTGCCCTGTTATAACCGCAGATATATTTAATGAAGGCCTTGCTTTAACAAAGAACCTTCATAAAGATTATCCCCAGGCAGTACCGTCGAGTTTTTATATCGATCCGAGAGAGTGTCTTTTTATAAATCATGAGATGTGTCGTATCTGTGTTTCAACATGTCAGGCGCAGGCCATAGATTTCAATCAAAAAGAAGAAGAACATAATCTATCCGTAGGTTCTGTAATATTGACTCCGGGGTTTGGTCGTATTGATGATGAAGTCCTTGGCCGCTATGGTTTTGGTAAATATCCTGATGTGCTTACAAGTTTAGAATTCGAGCGGTTGACTTGTGCATCAGGTCCTACTGAAGGGGTGATTGTCAGGCCGTCGGATCAGCGCCATCCAAAACATATTGCATTCCTACAGTGCATAGGATCAAGGGATGAAACATGTGGAAATGGATACTGTTCTTCAGTTTGTTGTATGTATGCAATTAAAGAGGCATCTGTGGCAAAAGAACACGACCCTGTTCTTGAGATAACTATATTCTATATGGATATGAGGACTCAGGGCAAGGAATTTGATGCATCCCGTCAACGAGCCAGAGAAAAATACGGCATCAAATTTGTCAGATCCCGTATTGCGGGAATTCAAGAACAAGGGGAGCAATTGAGGATATCATACGTGGATGGTCGAGGTGTTCATCACGGTGAATCTTTTGACATGGTTGTTCTTTCTGAAGGTTTGGAATCACCTGAAGGGGCTGATGATCTTGCCCGCAACTGCGGTATTGATATTAATAAGTACGAATTTTGCAGCACCCAGGCTTTTACTCCTCTTCAGACATCAAGACAGGGTATTTTTGTGGCAGGTGCTTTCGGAGGGCCAAAAGATATCCCGGAGAGCGTTACGGAAGCAACCGGCGCTGTGGCTTCTGTTGACTCATTGCTGAATAAAGTGAGGGGCAGCGAGGTTGAAAAAAAAGAATACCCTGCAGAGCTTGTGATAGAAGATGAACCAAGAATAGGTGTTTTTGTGTGTCACTGTGGAAGCAATATTGCAAGTGTTATTGACGTTGCCGCAGTTAGAGAATATGCGTCAACTCTTGAGAGCGTTGTTTATGCGGATCAAAACCTGTATGCTTGTTCTCAGGACGCTCAATACATCTTAAAAGAAAAGATTAAAGAGCATAATCTTAATCGGGTTATAGTTACTGCCTGCACACCCCGTACACATGAACCATTATTTCAGGAAACACTGAGGGATACGGGTTTGAACCGTGCTCTGTTTGAAATGGTAAACATCAGGGACCAGTGTTCGTGGGTGCATGCAGGAGAACCTGAAGAAGCTACCGAGAAAGCAAAGGATCTGCTCAGGATGGCGGTTGCAAAGTCCAGCCTGTCGCAACCGCTTCCGGAACAGCAGATTCCTGTTATACCGAAAGCACTGGTCATAGGTGGTGGAATTTCAGGAATGACAGCCGCGTTGAGTATGGCAGAACAGGGATTTGAGACCTTTCTAATAGAAAAGTCAGACAAACTTGGCGGCAATTTGAGGAATGTGAGCGCTCTGCTATCTGGTGAGGATCCAAGAAAAATAGTTAAAGAAGTTGAGAAAAAGATAGCTTCCAATGATTTGATACAAGTTTATACTGGAGCTGAGGTTGAAAGCGTATCCGGCTATGTGGGGAACTTTATCACTAACATTTCTTCTGCTTTGGGGACACAAGTTATTGAGCACGGTGTAATCATTATCGCCACCGGTGGCCGTCCGTATGAGCCAAAGCAGTATTGTTACGAAACTTCCAGGCAGGTTATAACCCAGATGGAACTGGAAGATGCTATTTCTTCGGGCGCCCTGGAGAAAAATCTCCAACAGGTTGTTATGATTCAATGCGTTGGTTCCCGTGGGGATGACCTTTCTTATTGCAGCAAGGTATGCTGCGGTCAGGCCGTGAAAAATGCGTTGCGGATTTTAGATAAATTCCCGAATGCCAATATTTATATCCTTTACAGAGATATACGCACTTACGGGTTTATGGAAGACTACTATAAAAAGGCAAGAGAAAAAGGCGTTGTTTTTGTCAATTATGACAAGGAAAAAGCGCCTGTTGCAACTGACACGAACGGCAAGATTTCCATTACCTTTTTTGATGAAATGCTTGATGATGATATTACCCTCGAGCCCGATCTTCTCGTACTGAGCGTTGGAATAGTACCGAACGATGTTGATAGCCTGTCAAAGATTCTCAAGGTCCCTGTGACAAAGGATAATTTTTTTCTGGAGGCACATGTCAAGCTCCGTCCGGTTGAATTTGCTGTTGACGGTATATTCATGTGCGGTCTTGCCCATTCCCCCAAACCGGTTAATGAATCTATTGCTCAGGCACAATCTGCTGCCGGCAAGGCAGCTCTACCTCTGGCAAAAGGTGTCGTGTCAGCAGAGCCGATTGTGTCTAAAGTAAATCCTGAAATTTGCATTGGGTGCGGTATTTGCGTAAGCCTTTGCCCGTATCAGGCGATTCAAATGGTCAAGGCAGGCAAGAAGAAAAAGGCGGAAACTATTTCCGCCTCTTGTAAGGGCTGTGGGATTTGCGCATCCCATTGTCCCACACTGGCTATATCTATGGGCGGTTTTACAAACGAACAGATCAGGTCTCAGATAAGGGCCTTTGGAGGATAGGAGGATCAATGGGGCAAGAGTTTAACCCTAAGATACTTGGATTTATGTGTAACTGGTGCTGTTACGCGGCCGCAGATTCAGCGGGTGTGTCACGGTATCAATACCCGCCGAATGTTAGAACGATTCGCATGATGTGTACAGGGAGAATGGATCCCCTTTTTATTATAGATGCCTTTTGTGTTGGAACTGACGGTGTTTTTGTGGGTGGCTGACATCTTGGAGAATGTCATTACCAGGTTGGTAATTATGACGCCATGATAATGGAGGAATTTGTCAGGAAGATACTGGCAAAGATCGGTATTGATAGCGACCGTTTTGTATTGAAATGGGCATCAGCGGCCGAGGGCCCGCGATTTGTAAAGTTAATCACCGATTTTACCGCTAAAATCAAGTCCCTTGGTTCTTTGGGAGAGCCCGAGGGCGTTGATAAGGATGAGTTGCAGATCAAGCTTTTGGCGGCAAGAAGTGCGCTTGAGAAAGCAAAATTGCGGACAGGACTGGGCAACCTTACAAAGGGATTCCGTAAAGAAGGTGATTATTCTGATCAGCAAATAAAGAATAAGGTGAATGAGAAGCTGACAAAGTCAATAGGTACTGAGATAGCTAAAAATGAGACCTTACTTCGCATACAAAAACAAGGGCCGATAGCTTTTGACGAGTTGACCAAAAAGATAGGGGTGTCTGGAACAGATATTGAAAAATATGTGACCGCATTTAGCAAAAAAGGGTTAGTGGTTGAGACCGACGGTCGGTTGTCAGCAATTTAATAGTGCCTGAAATGCCTAAAGTTAAGGTATTCTGCCATTTTATATCTGCCTGTCGTTGTGTATGTATTTGAGAAAATGTGAGGTATCGAAGAGCGGATGAATAAAACTGACCTTCAAATTTTGGTAGATATCAGGGTAAAGGAGGCAACAGTTCTTTTTGAAAATGGATGTTACCATGGCGCATATTATCTTCTTGGATACGCATTAGAATGTGCTTTAAAAGCATGTATAACAAAACAGGTTCGTGAAAATGATTTTCCTGACAAGAAGCTTGCCAATGCTTCTCATACACATAAGTTATCCGAGTTGTTGGGGGTGGCAGAGCTAAAACAAAAGTTGTCTGAACAAGAAAATCAGGATGATAAGTTTAAACTCAATTGGGTTATAGCTAAAGACTGGTCTGAAGCAGCGCGATATGAACCGGTAATGAAAAAAACAAAGATTAAGGATTTTTTCGAGGCAATAACGGACGAGCAATCAGGAGTTTTAAAATGGCTAAAGAGGTGGTGGTAAGAGAGCTTCTTTCAGAGCCAATGATTGAGGCTGGTAAGAGGCTTATTGAAAGACTTGATGAGTCTGATTCCGATGTACAGGTTGCATTCTGGATGTTCTTTCCGGATGAAAAATGTTGGAAGCTTATTATTGCATCCGAGTCCGTTGCGCATGATGGGCCAAGACAGTTCTACAAACGAGTTGTCGAGGCAAATAAAAAAGCCGATGAATCGGAGTCAGTTGTATCTCTGCATGATGTTAGTGCGACAGACAATTCAGATACATTTGTTAATCTACTGAGATCGGCTATATCCACAGGAGACGAAATTGCTGGAATCAGATTTTCGAGAAATGCAATTAATGGAACTTTTATCGAAGATTCGTACATTTACAGAATTAATATAAAGCCATAACCTCTTACATCAACTCTGACGGTCAAAAGCGGTGTTTTGCTGCATTACACTCTGTTTTTAGCCGCCGGTTATGCGATGGGTCAGCCATTTTTTGTAAAGTAAAGAGTTTATAATGATTGCAAAAGAGCAAGTAAAAAGAGAGTATAGCAACAAAAAGAGAGTTGTTGAAAAGTTTGTTTTTATTATTAATAGCTACTCTTTCTGGAAGTTTTACAGTGCTTTATAGAGTAGCTATTAGAGAAACGGATTTTACTCTTTTGATCATGTTTGCAAGTGGAATAATTGCGTCGGCATTTTTAGCCATCATACTGGTCAAACTGTACAAAGAAATGGAAAGTCTATCAGAGGAGTTGGAAAATGAATAGTCTGATAGTCTTAATCGGTTCCCTTTTAATGTTGGGAATAATTTTTTACATAGGATTCAGTCTAATCAAACGCAAGCGAAAAACCCATTAGGCAACTTTGATTGTTATGGAAAACTAAAGGGGAAAAGTTCCTTATGGGATACAGCACGCCGAAGGCGTACCACCACTTTAGGCATTTTAGGCACTTAAAAAGCAGAAAATTATGACAATATATAGAGAAGATTTAGAACCTCGATTTAAATTTGAAGTTGCAGAACTTCCGGGCGGTGAGGATCTCAAACGCTGTTTTGCCTGCGGCAGTTGTACGGGTATCTGCCCGGTAAGCAGGGAAAACTCTGGTTATGATCCGCGGAAGATCATTCATATGGTCATCTTGGGGTTAAAGGGACGGCTTCTGGCTTCTGAAATGATCTGGCAGTGTACCCATTGTGACACCTGTGAGTTTATTTGTCCCCAGGGAGTGCGAATGAGTAATATCATCAATGCACTGCGGCAGATGGCAGTTCAGGGTGAATATGTTGATATTGCGACTTTGCAGGAGTGGGGCAGGGTAGCGAAGGTAAAGCCGGGTAAGTGTGTGGGCTGCCTGACCTGTATTAGGGTCTGCCCGTTTGAGGCTGCCTATGTAGGAAAGAAAAAGCGGGCTTTTGTGAAGGTTGACCCCCTGAAGTGCCGCGGATGCGGCATTTGCACGGCGGAATGCCCACGCGGGGCCATCGTTATTTAGTCGGGTGATTGAGTAGTTAAATTCAAATGAAAATCAAAGTCAAATAGGATGTGAGCCGTGATTGTTGGAACGAGAAAACCATTTGCCGAAATAAGAAACCTTGTATCCGGACATCGGAAGATATTAATCGTTGGTTGTGGCACGTGTGTTGCCGTGTGTTTAGCCGGAGGGGAGACGGAAGTGTCCATACTTGCTTCGCAGCTCCGCATTGCCTTGGGCTTGGACGGCCAGGATGTGCAGATTGACGAGGCCATGGCCGAGAGACAGTGTGACAGGGAGTTTCTGGTTGATCTTGGCAGCAAGAAAGACCTGGGTGATTACGATGTAATTGTCTCAATGGCCTGCGGGGCCGGTGTGCAGTTGTTCAGCGACCTGTATGATCAGAACCTGATCGTTCCTGCCCTGAATACGGTCTTTATCGGTGTGGCAGAGGGGACGGGTGTGTGGACGGAGAAATGTCGATCTTGCGGCGACTGCGTGCTCGGTGAAACCGGGGGTGTCTGTCCGGTAACCATGTGTGCCAAGGGTCTTTTGAACGGACCGTGCGGGGGAACCAGGCACGGGAAATGTGAGGTCAATCCTGAGCTTGACTGTGCATGGGTAAAGATCTATGACCGCATGTCTGCCCGCGATAACCTTAAGTCCATAGAAAGGACGCTGCCTCCCCGGAAAAACAGTAAACAGGCGCACCCTTCCATGTCAATTCATGAAGCTTATAAGCGGAGATTCACTAAAGATGAAAAGATCGTTTAAAGAAGTCCTGACGTCAGAGAAGTTTTTGGTTACCGCAGAGGTTGTTCCTCCCAAAGGGATAGATACGGGCGCTCTTGTCGCCGTTGTCAAAGACTTGAAGGATGTAGTCGATGCTCTTGGGGTAGGAGATAACCCGAGGGGCGTCATGTCAATGAGCCCATGGGCCGTTTGTCGCCTGATTTCCGAAAACGGCGGTGAACCAATCATGCACCTGACTTGCCGTGACCGGAACCGGCTGGCATTACAGTCGGACCTCCTGGCGGCTGCCTTCTTGGGGATAAGAAACATTCTTTGTGTGACTGGTGATCATGTCCGATTCGGCGATCATATCGACGCCATGCCGGTCTACGATCTTGATTCGGTCCAGCTTCTGGAAGTTGTTCGCTCCCTGACCGGCGGCCGTGACATGAGCGGTCAGGAGCTTGCGGGTGCACCTGAGTTCTGCGTGGGAGCAGTGGCGAATCCGGAGAGTGATCCGTTGCTGCCCCAGCTCTTCAAGTTCAAGAAAAAGCTGGCAACCGGTATTGACTTTGTGCTGACTCATCCTGTTTTCAATCCGGACAATCTCACGCCGTTTGTGAACGAAGCGAGGGAAAAGGGAGTCAAGGTGATCGCCGGTGTTTGCCTTCTGGTTGCCGAGGAGTTTTCCGGTTACAAGGACGGCAGGCATCCCGGTCTCTTTGTCCCCGATGAAGTCTTGTCAGAGATTGAAGGAGCTGGGATTGAAAAGGGTGTGGAGATTGCGTCTCAGCTCATCAAGACCATAAAGGAAAAAAAGCTGTGCGACGGGGTTCATATTTCAGCGCCCGGCCATGAGGAAAAGATTATTGATATTATTAAGAGTTCAGGGATTTAAGGCAATCAATCTATGGAAAATGCGCATCAAACAATGCATATAGAGCCGGCATGGATCGGGCAAGTGGAAGAAGAGAGCGGGATCAGCATTGCATCCTGCTATCAATGCAAAAAATGTACGAATGGCTGTCCGGTGACCTTTGCCATGGACATCCATCCGGATCAGGTTATTCGCCTGGTCCAGATGGGGCAGAAAGAGCGTGTCCTGTCCTGTTCCACCATCTGGGTGTGTTCGGCGTGTGAGACATGCACGACGCGCTGCCCTAACGGGGTCGATGTGGCCGGTGTCATGGATTACCTGAAAGAAACGGCTGTCAGGAGCGGGTCTGACATCCCGCAGCCTAATACCTATACCTTTCACAGGACATTTCTTGATGAAATAAGGAAGTTGGGGCGTGTCTCCGAAACCAGGCTGATAAGGAATTACATGCTCAAAAGCGGGGAACTGAGAAAGAGATTACAGGATAAATCTCTAATAGAAGATCTATTATTAGGCTGGTCCATGTTCAAAAAAGGGCGGATTAATTTCTTTTCAAAGAAGATCAAGGCAAGAGAAGAAATCAGAAATATCTTAAAGTAGTGTCCATATAGAAATGGTAGATTTTGTCACAAGACAAGGCCGCACAAAGGTTTCTACCGCAGGCGTAGCAGCGCTACGTCGAGGATAGGAACCTGCGGAGAACGCAGTATTGGGGCAAAAGATGCTATTTATGGATGGACACGAAGTAGGAACATATGAAGAAGGTAAGTTACTATCCCGGCTGTTCATTAGAGGGGACTGCCAGGGATTATAGTGAATCTATCCATGCGGTCTGCGGGGAACTGGGAATTGACCTGGACGAGCTGGAGGACTGGAACTGTTGTGGCGCTACGGCTGCTCAAAGCATTGATCACGAAGCCTCCATTGACCTTGCGGAAAGGAATCTGACCATAGCCGAAAGAGCGGGACATGATCTCGTGATTCCGTGCCCGCTTTGTTTCAACCGGCTGAAGACAGCGGAAAAGGCGAAGTCATCTTATAAGGGCAAGACCAGGATTTTTGATCTGGCCGATTTTATGAGCAGGGATGATATCCTTGATCTAATCGAATCAAGGGTGACCAGGCCTCTTTCCGGGATCAAGGCGGTCTGTTACTATGGCTGTATGTCGAGCAGGCCTCCCGGGATCACTGATGCCGCGGCCTGTGAGAATCCGACAAGCATGGATCGCATTATGGAGCGCCTCGGCGCGGAAGTAATTCCCTGGTCTTTTAAGACCGATTGTTGCGGCGCAAGCCATGTGATCGCAAGGGAGGATATCGTTCTCGAGCTGGTGAAGGGGCTGTATGAAAAAGCGGATGCAGCAGGGGCAAACTGTATAGTGGTTTCCTGTCAGATGTGCCAGGCCAACTTAGATATGTATCAAGAGAAGATTTGCCAAAAATTTGAAACCGAGTATTACCTGCCCGTCATCTATTTTACGGAGCTGATAGGGCTTGCCATGGCTCACAAGGGCGTGAAGACCTGGTTTTCCCGTCATTTTGTCGAGCCGACCAGGCTCCTTGCCGAAGCCGGACTTGTTTAGATCAGGGGGTCAGGGATCGGGGATCACGGGTTGGGGGAAGATCGTCTGTGGTGAGCATAGAACTTGGCAATCGCTACTCTATTAGGCAGAATGATGTATGATGAATAACGGATAATAAATAACAAATAACGGATAATAAATAGATGGTCAAGAAAGAGACATTAAGTATAAGCACAAAAAGTGGCGCTGTGGTTGTTGTCGGCGGTGGTATTGCAGGAATGCAGGCGGCCCTCGATGTGGCTAACTCAGGGTTTAAGGTCTATCTGGTCGAGTCAAAGCCGAGCATAGGTGGTGTGATGGCTCAACTCGACAAGACATTTCCAACCAATGATTGTTCCACCTGCATGCTTTCCCCAAGACTGATCGAGGTGGCCAAGAACCCGAACATTGAGATTATCAGCTATGCCGAGCTTGTCGAAGTAACGGGCAATCCCGGTCAATTCAAGGCAAAGATCAGGAAGAAAGCCCGTTATGTGGATCCGGACAAATGCATCGGCTGTGGTATTTGTGCAAGTAAATGTCCAAAGAAGGTGCCCGATGAATTCAACCAGGGACTTGGAAAGCGAAAAGCCATCTACCTGACCTTTGCCCAGGCTATTCCCCTTGTTTACACGATTGACAAGGAGAACTGTATCTACTTCAAAAACGGGAAATGCCGGGCATGTGAAAAGTTTTGCCCGAACGAGGCGATCAATTTCGAACAGCAGGATGAGATCATAGAGGTTGAGGCAGGCGCAGTCATATTGGCGTCCGGGTTTGAGACCTTTGACGCGCGGCTAAAGGGTGAGTATGGATACGGGCGTTACGCTAATGTCCTGACCAGTCTGGATTATGAGCGTATCCTTTCTGCTGGCGGACCGTTTGAAGGGCATATTGAACGCCCATCTGACGGAGAGAAGCCGAAAAAGATAGCATGGATACAGTGTGTGGGTTCCCGTGATGCCACTTTGGGCAACGAGTATTGTTCCTCGGTCTGATGTATGTATGCCACGAAGCAGGCGGTGATTTCGAAGGATCATGACAGGGAGATAGAACCGACGATCTTCTATATTGATATTCGTGCGCAGGGCAAGGGTTTTGACCGGTATTACGAGCGAGCCCGTTATGGGGGCGGTGTCCGTTATGTGAGATCGATGGTCTCAAGAGTGGTGGAGAATCCGGACAGATCTCTTGAAATTACATACGTGGACGAATCAGGTGAGATCTCGAAAGAGGATTTCGATTTGGTAGTGCTTTCAGTGGGGCTTCGGCCTAATTCAGCGATGCGGGATCTGGCGCAGAAGCTTGATATTGAGCTGAATCAGTTCGGATTCTGCCGGAGCGGGCGTCTGGATACTGTTGCTACATCGAGGGACGGCTTCTTTGTCTGTGGTGCCTTTCAACGTCCAAAGGATATCCCGAATACTGTTATTCAGGCCAGCAGCGCGGCCGGGGCTGCCACCGGTCTTCTGGCAGACGCCAGGGGCACGATGGTCAAGGAGGAATCCTATTGCGAAGAAAGGGACGTCAAAGATCAGGCGCCTCGTATCGGTGTTTTTGTCTGCCACTGCGGAAGCAACATTGCAGGAGCAGTCGATGTGAAGGCCGTTGCTGAATATGCCCGTTCCCTTCCTGATGTCGTTTTTGCCGATGAGTATCTCTTTACCTGCTCGACCGACACTCAGAATGAGATGAAGAATGTCATAGAACAAGAGCAGCTTAACCGCGTGGTTGTGGCGTCTTGTTCACCCCGGACCCACGAGGGACTCTTTCAGGATACCTTGCGTGAAACAGGTCTCAATAAATATCTCTTTGAAATGGCTAATATCAGGGACCAGTGTTCCTGGGTACATGCGGCCGGCGGAGTTGATGTCACGGAAAAGGCAAAGGACCTGGTAAGGATGTCCGTGGCCCGCAGCGCCCGTCTTGTACCGCTTTCTGAGACAGCCTTTGAGGTTACTCCTGCAGCGCTTGTCGTTGGAGGGGGTATGGCCGCTCTGACTGCCGCTTTGAGCCTCGCTGAGCACGGCCATAAGGCGTATGTAGTGGAGAAATCAGAGAAGTTGGGAGGCAGCGCGAGGTTTATTCACTATACGGAAGACGGGGCCAGGCCGGCGGAACGTGTCAAAGAGTTGATCCGCAATGTGGAGAAGAACCCTCTGATTACGGTTTACACCAACGCGGAGGTGCTCGATTGCAGCGGTCATGTCGGCCAATTTGCAAGCACTATCCTGGCTGCCGGCAAGAAACACTCAATTTCCTATGGCGTGGGGATCATAGCCATGGGGGGTAAGATGCACAAGCCCAAAGAATATCTCTACGGCGAAGACGACAGAGTCCTTACCCAGAGAGATTTTGAGCAGCAATTAGCTGCCGGAGGTGATGAACTCGCAGATGTCAAAGACGTGGTTATGATCCAGTGTGTGGGTTCAAGGGAAGAAGGTCACTCATATTGCAGCAGGGTCTGCTGCACGGACGCTATAAAGAACAGTCGCAAGTTCAAGGAGCTTAACCCCGCAGCCAATATCTATGTATTGTTCCGGGATATCAGGACATTTGGCTTCAAGGAGATTTATTACAAGAAGGCGCGCGAAGAGGGTGTCCGGTTCATCCGCTATGAACCGGAAAGCAAGCCAAGGGTAATAGAAGGTGACAGGCTGCAGGTAAGTGTTTATGACCAGAACATGCGGGCTGAGATCGGAATCGAGGCGGATCGTGTCGTGCTTAGTGCGGCCATCAGGCCTTACGCAGAGAGCAGAAAACTCGCGGATGTCTTCAAGCTCCCACTTGACGAGGACGGCTTCTTTATGGAGGCGCATTTGAAACTGAGGCCGCTTGAGTTTGCCAATGCCGGTTTTTTCCTTTGCGGCCAGGTTCACGGCCCCAAGTTTATGGATGAATCGATTGCCCAGGCAAAGGGGGCTGTCTCAAGGGCCTGCACGATCCTGTCGAAAAAAGAGATGTTTGCGGGCGGGGATGTGGCTTTTGTGGACGAAACAAAGTGCGTCCTCTGTATGACCTGTGTACGCACCTGTCCTTACGGCGTGCCGAAGATTGATGAAGAAGAAGGGGTTATTGTTATCAATGCGGCGGCCTGTCAGGGCTGTGGCAGTTGTGCGGTAGCCTGTCCGCGCGGAGCCATTACCGTCGGTCACAACACAGACGAGCAATATATTGCCAAGATAGGTGCGCTGCATGGGCTTGTTGCCGCAGCGGGCTAACTAAGGAGTGGATAACAGAATGAAAGATTTTCAGCCAAAAATTGAGGCTATGGTATGCACGTATTGTACGTATACTGCTGCAGATATGGCCGGTTCTCAACGATTGCAGTACCCGTCCACGGTGCGGATAGTTAAATACCCGTGCACCGGCAGGATATCAATCGTGCATATTCTCAAGGCCTTTGAGGCAGGGGCTGATGCGGTTTTTGTCGGGGGCTGTGAAGTAGGTAGTTGTCATTTTGTGGAAGGGAACTTGCGGGCCACGGAGCGTGTGGCCTACGCAAAAAAACTTCTGGAGGAAACAGGACTCGGCAGCGATCGGCTCGATATGTTCTATATCGGCGCATCAGACCCTCATGGATTTGTGAACGCGGTTAACGAGATGACCGACAGAGTCAAGGAGATAGGACCGAACCGATTGAAGGGGTTGGGATAAAATTCATGATTGTAGCACAGCAGAAGGATTTTGACGAAATCAAAGAGATGATCAGAGGGTATAAACGTCTCTTAGTTTTGGGATGTCAGACCTGTGTGGCCATTTGCTTTGCCGGAGGCAAGCATGAGGTAGAGGTCTTGGCATCCATGATTCGGATAGACAGGAAAATGGCCGAACAGGATGTGGAGATTACAGAAGATACGATCGTGCGACAATGCGATTTTGAATTCATCGACCCGATCAAGGATCAGGTCGCTGACTCTGACGCTGTTCTTTCTCTCGCGTGTGGGGTTGGTGTCCAGACATTGGCAGAGCGCTTCCCGGATAAGGTGATATTGCCTGGCCTTAATACCGATTTTATGGGTATGACCGAGAAAATGGGTGTGTGGTCGGAACGCTGTGCAGGTTGTGGAAATTGTATCCTGGACAAGACAGGAGGATTATGTCCCATTGCCAGGTGCTCAAAAGGCCTTTTAAACGGTCCTTGTGGTGGATCTGTGGACGGCAAATGCGAAATTAGTCCTGATGTTGATTGCGTATGGCAATTAATTATCGATCGATTGAAGGGGCTAAATCAGCTAGAAAGATTGGAAGAGATATTACCTGTTAAAGACTGGGGAGTCAGCGGACATGGAGGTCCGCGGAAGATTGTCAGAGAAGACCTTACCGCGTGAAAAACGGTTCACGGTTCAGGGTTCAAAGGTTATAGTCTACTGATATTGTCAACTTTATTCATGGCGATTGAGGCGTGATTCAGATTAGCTTCTTTCACCCATTGGGTGAAACGTAACATTTGTACCTATCAACCTGTTTTCCTTTTTGCTAACAACCAGTTAGGTCGTTTCAACCCGGAACCGTGAACGCTGAACCGCTCAACCCAGGTAGAAATAAGCTTATGTTTTACAATATTACCCTATACATTGCCCTGACAATTTTTGGGCTCGGTCTTCTCTATAAGATATCCGGCTGGTTCCGATACAAAATCGGCATAGATGCTGTAGATATACCGACCTCAACAAGGGTTTCCGCGGCCATCAAGGGTATTATATCGACGTTGTTCAGCATGAAAGTCTTCACCTTGCTGAGGGTGTTTATCCTTGATGTAGTCTTGCAGATAAGGATATTGAGGGAGGACTTTCTGCGGTGGTTCATGCACATGTGTATATTCGGCGGCTTTATGCTCCTTCTACTGATGCATGCCCTGGATAACTTTGTTACCTCGACTCTGTTTACAGACTATTATTCGACACTCAATCCTTTTATGTTCTTAAGGGACCTGTTTGGCGCCTTGGTGATCCTGGGATTGGCTCTTGCCCTTTACCGGCGATTTATTTTGAAGGTACCCCGTCTAACAACAAATGCCAGGGATCATTACGCCATAATTATCTTGTCCGTTATTATGATCTCCGGTTTTCTTTTGGAGGGCTCAAAAATAGTGTCTTACTCCAAACACCAGGAGATGGTCGAGGAGTATGGATGGTTGGAAGAAAAGGAAGAGATCAGATCTTTGGAAGCCTTTTGGGTAAAAGAATTTGAAATAGTCTCTTATAATGTAAAGGGGCCATTTGATGCGAAGACCCTGGAACTGGGCAGGGAATTACATGAGATGAGTTGTGCCGGCTGTCATTCCCGGCCTCAATGGGCATTTATGGGCTATGGGATAGCCAAAGCTATTAAGCCTGTAGCCTTATCTCTGGACAGGGCTAAGATTCATACCTTGCTCTGGTATATCCATTTTCTGGCCTGCTTCTTCGCCCTGGCCTATCTTCCTTTTAGTAAGTTTTTTCATATCATTGCCAGTCCTCTTAGTCTCCTTGCCAATGCTGTCATGGAAAAAGGGGAATCAGACAGGGCCAATATAGCCACCAAACAGGCCATTGAACTGGATGCCTGCACCCGATGTGGTACATGCAGTTTACGGTGTTCCGTTGCAGTGGTTCTTGAGGAAATTCCAAATGTGAATATTCTTCCTTCAGAAAAGATGGCCCCATTAAAAGCACTTGCCACCGGCAAGGAATTGAGTGAAAAAGAGCTCAGGATCATTCAGGAAGGGAGCTATCTATGCACTAATTGCAATCGTTGTACCGTGGTCTGTCCGGTTGGCATCAACCTGAAGGATTTGTGGCTCAACCTGAAGGAGTATCTGGTTCAAAAGGGCTATCCGGAACCCATGGTTTGGGCCAGAGAGGTCATCGGCGCTGAATTTAATCTGGTAAATATGCAGGATAAGATCCTCTCTCTTGTTCCTGCTGACAGAAGTCTTCAAAGCGAGGCCATCTTATCGGCGGAGGTAAACACCTACTCGGTTTGCTTTGGTTGTGAGAATTGTACAACGATATGTCCTGTGGTGGGTAATTACGATAATCCGCAGGAAGTCCTGGGATTGTTACCGCATCAGATTATGCATTCGGTTGGGTTGGGGCTAAGGGATCTGACCTTTGGCTCAAGGATGCTATGGGATTGTCTTACCTGTTATCAGTGCCAGGAACACTGCCCCCAGGGGGTATGCGTGACCGATGTGTTGTACGAATTAAAAAATTTGGCTATCAGACACCTAAATGAAAAGACATCATTATGAAGTTTGCATTATTTCTTGGTTGTACCATTCCAGCCAGTCTTGACCAGTATGAATCCTCCTCAAGGGCGGTTTTAGAGAAACTGGGTGTGGAATTGGTGGATATAGGTGAATTTAATTGTTGTGGATATCCCATGCAAAACCTCCACCTTAAGGCGTTTGTTTTAGCCTCAGCCAGGAATCTGGCCTTAGCTGAAAAGGTGAACCTGAACATAATGACACTCTGCAAATGTTGCTACGGCAGTCTAAAAAAAGCAGACCATCTAATGAGGGAAGATACTTCCTTACGGAAAGAAATCAATGATACCCTCGAAAAAGAAGGCCTGAAATATGAAGGCGGCATTGAGGTAATGCATCTTCTTTCTGTTTTTCACAAGAGCATAGGTGTTGAGGCTATAAAGGATAAGATAACCAGGTCTTACAAAGGCCTTAGAATTGCTGCTCACTACGGATGCCATGCTCTGCGCCCAAGCAGTGTAGTCCAATTTGACGATCCGGTGGCTCCTACCCTCTTTGATGAACTAGTGGAGGTTACAGGCGCTGAGAGCATCTACTGGCCAACCAGGCTCGAATGTTGCGGAGCGCCTGTAGCCGGAATAAATGATGATCTCGCTATGAATTTAACGGAGAAAAAACTAATAGACGGAAAGCAATCCGGTGCAGATTATTTATGCGATGCCTGTCCGTTTTGCCACATACAATTCGATACCATTCAAAAGATGATTCTGTCCGAACGGCACATGGACCATCATCTACCCTGCATCCTCTATCCACAGCTTTTAGGGCTTGCCATGGGTATCGACAGCCGCATTTTAGGATTGGAGAAGAACCGGACAGATATAACAGGAATAGAAAGGTTTTTGTAACTATTCAGGTGGATAGACTGAAGGTAGAAGGCTAATAGGGATAAAACATGCGTGATCACATAAAATTAGGTGTTTAGACTGAAGATAGAGGAAGGTTGTCTGTGAGCTTCAGTCTTTAGCCTTCAACCTGAATAGTTATAGAAATTTTTAGATATTATGTCACAAAAAGGAACAAACATAACAGATAGCAAAGTCGGGGCCGTAATGGTTATCGGCGGTGGTATCGGCGGCATACAGGCGGCTCTTGATCTGGCAAATTCCGGCTATTATGTATATCTGGTCGAAAAGTCATCGGCCATCGGCGGCAGGATGTCACAGTTAGACAAGACCTTCCCGACCAATGACTGCTCCATGTGCATTGTCGGGCCAAAACTGGTGGAATGCGGCAGGCATATCAATATAGAGTTATTGACACTATCAGAGGTGGAAAGTATTTCAGGGGAAGAAGGAAACTTTGAGGTCAAGATTATTCAATCCCCCCGTTATGTTGATATAACTAAATGCATTGCTTGCGGTCTATGTGCCGAAAAATGTCCTAAAAAAGTGGATGATGAATATAATGCGGGTCTTGGAAAACGGAAGGCAATATATCTTCAATATCCCCAGGCGATCCCCCTTAAGTATGCCATTTATGACAAAAGCTGTATTTACTTCAAAAAAGGGAGATGTAAAGCCTGCGAGAAATTTTGTCCTGCCGGTGCAATTAATCTTGATGATAAGGCAAAAGAACTTACTGTCAGAGTGGGATCGATAATACTCTCTCATGGCTTTACGACCTTCGATCCAGCCACACGCGACATCTATGGATACAGCAGACATCCCAATATAGTAACCAGTATGGAATTTGAACGAATTCTTTCTGCATCCGGTCCTTTTGAGGGACATCTGATCAGACTTTCTGATAACAAAGAGCCTAAGAAAATCGCATGGCTCCAGTGTGTGGGCTCTAGGGATTTGCATGCGGAGACCAAGAGCTATTGTTCGACTGTTTGTTGCACATATGCCATAAAACAGGCCGTTATCGCCAAGGAGCACAGTCCCCAGCCCTTAGATACTGCTATCTTCTATATAGACATGCGGACCTGTGGCAAAGATTTTGAGAGATACTATAACCGTGCCGAAAATGAGATAGGTGTCCGTTTTATAAGATCCAGAATTACCAACATCCTTCCAGCAAATAAGGCAGGAAATCTACTGGTCCGGTACACGGATGAGGTTGGCAAGAGAGTTGAAGAAGAGTTTGACATGGTAGTATTATCGGTCGGTCTTTGTGTACCTCAAAGCTCCGTTGATCTGGCCAAAAAGATCGGTGTCAATCTCGATCCTCATAACTTTGCCTCCACAAGCAGCTTTGACCCGGTTAAGACATCACGGGCAGGGGTCTATGTATGCGGTGTGTTTGAGTCTCCCAAGGATATTCCTGAGACTGTTGCCCAGGCCAGTGCCGCCGCAGCCGGGGCCACCTCCGCACTTGCAGAGGTAAGGGGCACCCTGATTAAGACAAAGGAATATGCGCCAGAACGGAATGTTAGTGAAGAACCAATTAGAATCGGGGTTTTTGTTTGTCATTGCGGCATCAATATAGGGGGGGTAGCCAACGTTCCGGAGATCGTGGAGTATGCCGGGACCCTTCCATTTGTGGATTACGTAGAGGGTAATCTCTTCACCTGTGCTGAAGACACCCAGGCAAGGATGAAAGAGGTCATCATAGAAAGGCAATTAAACCGTGTGGTAGTGGCCTCCTGTAGTCCGAGAACACACGAGCCATTATTCAGAGAAACATGCCGTGAAGCCGGCATCAACCCGTACCTGTTTGAGATGGCCAATATCCGCGATCAATGCACGTGGGTGCACATGCATGAGCCGGAGAAGGCTACTGCAAAGTGCAAGGACCTGGTGCGTATGGCAGTAGCCCGTGCCGCTATGCTTAACCAGGTTTATGAAATTCCACGGCAGATCTGCCAAGAGGGGTTGGTGGTTGGCGGAGGCGTGGCCGGGATGACAGCGGCGATGGGGCTGGCTGAACAAGGATTTAAAACCTGCCTGGTAGAAAAGAACGATAGATTGGGCGGTAATGCCCTTAGATTACATGCCACCTGGAAGGGAGAAGAAGTACGGCCTCATGTTGAATGGCTGATTAAAAATGTCAAGGAACATCCCTTGATCAATGTACACCTGCAGAGCGAGGTTAAGGATGTATCGGGCACGGCGGGTAATTTTGTATCCACATTAGTTGATGCGCAGGGCAAAAAGACAGAGGTAAAACATGGCACTACTATCATAGCCAGTGGCGGAGACAGTTCCAAGCCTGAAGAGTATCTCTATGGAGAAGATCCCAATATCTTTCTGTCGCTGGATCTCGATCAGGAGGTTGCGCAAAACCCTGACAGATTGAAAGATGTACATACTGCCGTGTTCATCCAGTGTGTAGGCTCCAGGGAGCCGGACAGGCCTTATTGCAGCAAGGTGTGCTGTACCCATTCCATTCACAGTGCCTTGACTCTGAAGGAGTTAAACCCCTTGATGGATATCTATATCCTTTACCGGGACATAAGGACCTATGGGGAAAGGGAGGATATATATAGAGAGGCGCGGGCCAAAGGTGTCCGGTTTATCCGTTATGAACTGAATGATAAACCCAGGGTTGAAAAAACGGATGGTAAACTCAGGGTGACAGTTAAGGATCAGGCAATAGGGATCTCTTTGCAAATAGATACGGATATCATAATGCTGGCTTCAGCCATCGTAGCCAGGGCCAACAGCGAGATCCTATCCAGGACATTTAAGGTTGCCATGAATCAGGATGGCTTTTTCATGGAGGCACATGCGAAGCTGAGGCCTGTGGACTTTGCCTCGGCAGGGATTTTCGTCTGCGGATTGGCACATGGAGCCAAATCCATTGATGAGACGATTTCCCAGGCAAAAGCGACGGTCTCCAGGGCTTGCACCATTCTTGCCCACAAGGAGAGGATGGTAGGTGGAAGGGTGGCCGTGGTAGATCCTGATTTGTGTTGTGCCTGCCTGACCTGTGTGCGTATCTGTTATTACGAGATACCGTTTATCAATAAAGATGGGGTGGCTCAAATAGATGCGGACAGATGTCATGGCTGCGGGGTGTGTGTGGCCGAGTGTCCCTGCCAGGCCATTACATTTAACAGTCTTGATACAGAGCAGATTATGGCCAAGGTTGATGCCTGTTTTGCTTGATCACGGGGGTAAAGGGAAAAAAGATGGAGGAGTTTGTACCTAAGATTATCGCTTTTTGTTGTCAGTATTGCGCCTATGCGGCAGCAGACCTGGCAGGCTCCATGCGTTTGCAATATGCTTCCAATATTCGGGTTGTTCTGGTTCCATGTACCGGCAGGGTAGATGTTATACACCTTCTGCGCGCCATAGAGGACGGTGCTGACGGGGTTTATGTAGCCGGGTGCTTAGAAGGCGGTTGTCACTTTGTTGAAGGAAATTTTAAGGCAAAAAAGAGAGTCAGATTTGTCAAGAACCTGTTAAATAAGCTTGGTATCGAAGAAGAACGTCTGCAAATGTTTAACCTGTCTTCTGCCGATGGCCCGCGTTTTGCCGAGATTGCCAACGAGATGACAGAGAGGATCAAAGCCGTGGGGCCAAGTCCTTTACGAAGAGACAGAAAGGCCGGATCAGGGTCTGGTTAACCTAATTTAAGAAGAGTGGTCATTATGAAATCTGGCAGTAACTTGGAAAAGATATTGGCGAGCGGTCAGTTTGCTGTTACCGCTGAGTGCGGGCCTCCGAAGGGCACCTCTGGAAAGGTGATTCAGAGAAAGGGAGATCTCTTGAAATCCCATTGCGATGCTCTGAATGTAACGGACAACCAGACGGCCATCGTGCGCATGTCAAGCCTGAGCGGGTGTGTTCTTCTAAGACAGGGAGGCGTGGAGCCTGTGATGCAGATGGTTGTACGGGACCGAAACCGTCTTGCGATTCAGGCCGATATCTTAGGTGCTGTTGCGCTCGGAATCCGAAATGTGCTCTGCCTTTCGGGCGATCATCAGAAGTTCGGCAACCATCCCACAGCCAAAGGTGTCTATGACATCGATTCGATACAACTTATTCATACCCTGAAGCAGATGCGTGATGAGCAGAAATTTTTGTCCGGCGACGATATCTCAGGAGATGTTCCGCTCTTCTTAGGGGCCGCAGCCAACCCGTTTGCCGACCCTTTTGAATTCAGGGTGATCCGCCTTGCCAAGAAGATAAACGCGGGAGCGGATTTTATCCAGACCCAGGCCATCTTTGATGTCCCCAAATTTGCGAGGTGGATGGAGATGGTAAAAGACCGCGGCCTGGATGAGAAGACCCATATCCTTGCGGGCGTAATACCGGTAAAATCCGTTGGCATGGCGCGGTATATGAGAAATAACGTATCAGGACTGAGTGTACCCAAGGAAGTAGTTGACCGGATGGCCGATGCAGAAGACGCCAAGGAAGAGGGCGTGAAGATATGCCTCGAGACCATTGAGCAGCTTAAAGACATCGATGGTATTCACGGTGTCCATGTCATGGCCGTTGCCTGGGAAGATATCGTGCCAAGCATTGTGGAAAAAGCAGGATTAATGCCAAGACCAATAGTTTGAGGGGTGTAACACAAAAAAGTTGCAAAACAAGAAAGAATGTCGAATGTCGAACAAGGAATAATGAATGTCGAAGGAATGTAGCGAATTTGATTTTAGAACTTCATAATTCGACATTCCTTGTTCGACATTCGACATTAAATCAGCGTGTAAAGAGGCTGAACGATTACGCCTGATCAGTGCAAGTTTTTTGTATTGCACCAACAAGTCTGAGTGGAAGTGCACTTTTTTCTAAAAGGAGGACGATATGGATACTGGCGCCAAGATCATGGTGGTGGATGATGATCCGGATATGAGGGAGGCCCTGCAAATGATGCTTGAGGCCGCAGGTCATACGGTTGTGACTGCATCAGACGGCGTGGAATGTCTCGAAAAACTGAAGGATGAGAGACCGGACCTTCTTTTGCTCGACCTCCTCATGCCGAGGATGGATGGGTTTGCCGTTTGCAAGGAACTCAAAGATCCAAGACGCGTCAAGTATGCCCG
>Ga0255429_1021_pt1 | contig 31713 bp, 26 predicted proteins | sample ANMaggSeSYBR02H9_FD_182636 | JGI IMG/M metagenome (GOLD analysis project Ga0255429, IMG submission 182636) | Sediment cell enrichment communities from methane seep in Santa Monica Basin, California, United Staets - ANME aggregate JGI... | ecosystem: Environmental > Aquatic > Marine > Cold seeps >... | reverse complement strand
CATCGGTCAGAATCTTGATTACATGTACCCATTCAAAACCGGTTTTTTTGATGCTTACACTCCGTTAGCCTTTCTGTTCTTGATGGGTGTTGTTGGCATTGGAATATGGAACATAAAAAAGCGACCTATTATTACTTTCGCCATCTTCTGGTTTTTTACAGCCCTTGCAGTAGAATCCAGCATAATACCGATAAGAGATGCATTATTTGAACACAGGCTCTATCTTGCGATGTTCAGTTTTGCTATTGTTGTAGCCTGTCTGGTATTTTATTTCTTGTCAAATAAGAGATCGTGGGCTATTGCTGTTATCGGTATGCTTGTTCTGTCTCTTGGAACAGCGACCTATCTTAGAAACAATACATGGCGTGACCGTATAACATTCTGGTCTGATGTTGTATCCAAAACCCCCCACAACTACAGGGCGCAAAACAACCTTGGTGAAGAATTTGATGAAAAAGGGAGGATAGAAGAGGCAATTGGTCAATATTTCAAGGCACTCAAAATCAAGCCTGACTATGCTTGTGCGCACAATAGAATAGGACTCGTTCGGGCACACCAGGGAAATATCAAAGATGCCATTTATCATTACTCCGAAGCATTGCGGATCAACCCCGAGTTTGCGTATGTTTACAATAATTTCGGATTTGTCTTAAGAGAACATGGCCGATTTGATGATGCCATCAGGCAATATTTCAAGGCGCTCAAAATCAAGCCTGATTATGCGGAGGTATACAACAACCTGGGAATCGCACTGGCGCAGCAGGGCAAACTCAAAGAGGCTGCCGGATATTATACACAGGCACTGCAGATCAATCCTGACATGGCAGACGCCCATCATAACCTCGGAAGCGCTCTATATCAAGAAGGTAGGTTAAAGGAAGCAATTGCCCATTTTCTGGATGCTTTGCGAATCATGCCTGATTTTGCAGAGGCGTACAACAGCCTTGGCGCTGCTTTATATGCGAAAAGAAAGTACAGCGAGGCTGCCGAACACTTTTCTGAAGCTCTTCGGTTAAAACCAGGCTTTACTGAGGCGAAAAATAACCTCAAACATGCGCTGAATGCCCAAAAATAACCTCAAGCGTGTCCAAGATCGCCCATGAACTCATAAGATTATGAACCAGTACACACCTTGCCGGCAATTCTAATTACGGCATTTTTTTTACAAATTGCGTTATATCACTCTTATACCCCTCTTATATCACTCCCAAAGGTGAATCCTTTCGTTAAATTCCCCCTTTGAATGACATCTCATGCCCGATATTGAACACACCTCCTGATACCTCATTTTACCTCAAAATATCAGCATATTATTTGAGATATTGCCCACTGTATCTCTGACAGTTATGTTGAATTTTGAACACATCTGCCATGCATCAGAACAAAAAAATATCCATTTTAAGAATGGATAGCAACCGCAAAGATAACATATTGATAATAAAGTCTTTTGTGATTGCATTGAAGGATGGCACGCTTACTGCATTACTAAAAGACAACAGCGAAACAAACAAGAAAAAAAATTCAAACAAAAAAAACAAAAAAAGGAGGTAGCAAAAAAAGGGCAAAAGGAAAACGGGATCAACAAGGTGGATGTGATAAAATTTAACAGTACAAAAAACAAAAATTAATTAACGTAAAGGAGAAATAAAATGAAAAAAAGACTATTAAATGCAATGGCAATCGTAATGGCTCTTGGCATGGTTTTCATGGCCGGGAACGTTTGGGCGGAAGCAACTGGCACTACCAATGATAGCGAGGCTCTCACCTTTACGCTGGATAATCCTCCCAGTGTGACCATATCGGCTGTAGGCACTACTCACACTTACGACGGTGCTGAAATGGATATGGCTGATGGTGATGATTTTGCAAAATCAGAAGTTGTTCATGGCCAATGGGAAGTAAACTGTAACAATGCATTTGCGATCAATTTTACTGGGGATTCACCTCAGGATGACTTCACAACAAACGGCAACTACGGGGCTCCCTGGTTTACCAAAAATGACGCAAATGCTTCAGGCGGTGATGTGTCTGGCCAATTTGACCATCTGGTGACAACTTATGCAGTAAATATAAGCGATGAGTATTCACTCGAAGGAACTGATCTTTGGGGCGACAGCGTTACTGTGCCTGATGGAACACCTGCTAACCTGGTTGTTGCTCTTGATGCTGACAACGGTCCGGATAAATATATCGGCAGGATTATGGCTAACGATGATACCGGCAAGGCTATCGTAAACCTGTACGCAAAAGGCGTTGCTTCTCAGGATGTTCAGTCTGGCGACTATACCACAGACATTACTCTGACGGTTACTCTGGAAGAACAAGGTACTGATTTATAATAGTTAAACATTTAGCTATGACATAAGTTATAAAAAAAGGGGGTCTTTGGGCCCCCTTTTTTTTATGAACCTATTGACAAGTATGGAAATTTTGGTATGGATTTAGCTTACGATAGAATTATCAAATATTTCCGGAAGAAGAGGCAATGAAAAAGGCAATATACAGCACTATTCTGGTAACAATTTTTTGGCTGCATATCTTTTCGGTAGTACCAGTACAGGCTGCAGACCCAACAATAACCGCCTATGTCGCGCCGGAACTGACCATTACGGGCGATGGGTTTGACAAAGTAGGTTCCGGGGTCGGCGCTATTACCGTTACCAGCAATGTGCCGTTTGATATTTCTTTTTCGGGAACGTCCAAGTCGGATACGGGCGCTGACCAGAATTATCCTTTATTTTATAAGCAGGACGTGGACGCATCCGGCGGAGCTGTTGGAAGTAAATACGATCACCTTGCAACATATTTTGGCGTGGAAATAACCGATTCCAGTGACGTTTTAGCAAACAGCTCAAGTAATGTTACACTTGAAAACGGAAAGCCTGACACATGGGGAAACGGGAGTGTCCCAACAGGTTATCCGCAGGATCTGGTCAAAGGTCTGGATGTGGAGGGAGGTCCTGATTATGTGATCGGAACAATTGATTGCACCCCCAGCGGAAGCGCAAAGGTGAAGCTTTATACCAAAGGAGAAACTATTCAAGAAAATCAGTCCGGCAAATACAGCTTTACCGTAACCTATACTGTCACAGCCCATCCCTGATGAACTCTATTCGGCTTTATGCTTGCCAAATACGGAAATGTTATGATACAAATAAATATACTCAACTATTTGTTTGCAATGATTCAGAAATACGGAAAATACCATGACAAAAAAAAAGATAATCCGAAACATATTTTTGTTCGCCCTTTTGTTCCTCCTCATCTTGCCATCAGCAGCCTTTGCCGGCATCCACATTGTGCCGGCCATTATCAGGGTGGACTTATCGTCTGGAAAGAATTACAATACGACCATCCAGCTTCAAAACACCTCTCGTGAAAACACCGAGCATCTTATTATCCATCTTGAAGGTAGTGAAAGAGATGCAAAAGGACAATGGAAATACTCCAAAATTGCAGGCGGTGAGATGTCCATGCTCCCCTGGACAAAAATCGGTCCAACCGCCCTCAGTCTGCCTCCAGGAGAAAAGGGCACGATTACACTCCAATTGGATATTCCAAAGCAGGCTAAAGGCGATTTTAGAGTAGCGCTCATTGTGGAGCAGGATCAATCTAAGATGTTGTCTGATGAGCCTGAAGAAGACCTGGATACTATGGACATTGAGCTTGGCAAGCGTTTGGATAGAAAAAAAGCCGAAGAAATCACGGCCAACATGGTTCAGTACGTGAGGGTGGCAATTCCGGTCTATGTACGGGCTTTACAGGCATCTGCCTTAGCAAAGATGGACGTTGTCCCCAGGGTAAAGCTTGGGAAACTTAAAATCAGCAGGGCAGAGGAAGGTCAAGGAACCTTGCGAGCGTCCCTTCTTATTAAGAACACGGGCAGATTTGATTTGAAGGCGACAGGGGCATGCAAGATCCTTCACGGCGCAAAAAAAACCACCTTGAAAATAGTAGATCTCTCCGGCAAAGGAATGACCATACTGCCAAAGAGCGAAAGGATGGTTGACTTTATCTTTTCTGCTCCTCTCCCTGTGGGCAACTATATTGCATCTGCAGGCCTGAAATTTAAAACCCGTAAATTTGATAACGTGGTCAATAAAGGAGCAAGAGCTCCATTTAAGATAGACAAGGCAATGGCCGCATCACTTGCAAAACTTGCCTCCGGCGGCGTAACAGGCACAAACGTCCCTTATGTTCCACTGCTTGTAGATCCGGTACGCATCAGTCTGAGTCCTAAAGGAATCAGGATCAAACCGCTCAAATTGACAATTACAAATCCGACAAACCAAACCCTGAACGTCCGTTCCATATTCAGAAGTGCTTCTCAAAGCAAAAAGAACAAACCTTCGGCAAAAATAATTCCTGATAGATTCAGCATTGAACCCGGCAAATCCGAACGTATCCGGGTTGAAATAAAGCCCGCTGACAAGGATCCAGTGTACGGCAGACTTCTTTTTGCCGTCAAAGGGATGGGAGGCAGCCGGCCGGCCGAGGTTCCGATTATGATCGTGCCCAAAGGTGTTAAACTTAATCCTTTGGGTAGTATAGCGAATCTTGAGGTCCTTTCTGTAAAAGATGGCAAATCAGTTAGAATCTCAGGCAAGCTGAAAAATACCGGCAATGCACACCTTGATGACATTTCCGCTGAAATACTGATAAAAGATTTTCTGGATAATCCTGTGAAAAAAAACAGGGCTTCCGTGAGCCGGAAGATTCTTTTTCCGGCTGAAAAAACCCGTCTGTTCAGTGATTTTTCTCTATCTGATCTGAAAGATGATATCTATAAGGCTGTTTTCGTTGTGAAATCTAAGGGCGCTAAAACAATCAGCGAGAGTTTCCGGTTCAAGGTGGATAGTGAAAGTGATGAAGTTGTTCGTCTGGTTGATTAGAACCACGAATTACGCTAATTACACGAATTTTGTTGGATTTATTTTATAAAGAAAGAGTAGTTGGTTAATTAGTGTAATTAGCGTAATTAGCGGTTAATTATTATTATTCAAGGACAGGTAGACTAAAATGAGTATAGCAGTTAATTATAAAGAAATCATCATAAGGCAACTGGAAGACCTTTCCCCGGAATTAATCCAAGAGGTTATTGACTTTGCCGAGTTTTTAAAAATCAAAAAAATGAAGATAAGCGGGGTGGATACTGACTCACTGCTCCTCCAACAGGAGAGCCTTGGCAGAATTTGGGATAGCAAATCTGAGGATCTGTATGCGTTATAAAAAAGGCGATGAAGTTGTTACGCTGGTTGAATAGAACCACTAATTACACTAATTTTATTGGATTTATTTTATAAAGAAAAGGCGGTTGGTTAATTAGTGTAATTAGCGGTTAATTATTATTAAGTAAAATTAGGCGCTAAGACAATCAGCAATAGTTTCCGGTTCAAGAAGGTAAAGGAGAATTATGGGGTCCGCTTTTGACGGGGCGCAGCCCAATTGATTATTGACCAATTTTGCGGAGCAATGACCATGCTAAACAAATTACAGTATGAAAAGCGTATCCTATGTGAAATACAATCATTGCCGGAAGAAGCCCTTCCTAAAATAGTTCGACTACTTTCATTGATAAGAGAGGAATTTATAGCCACGGAATCAAAATTTACATTAGACGAAGAAGGCATAAGTCATGAGAAAACAAGAGAATTGCTTTCTACTTCTAAAGGCAATTGGGCAACGGATGTTATTGCGGACAGGGAAGACAGAATATGAAAGCCATTTATTTTTGTGACACTTCAGCGATTATAAAATTGTACCATGCCGAGATTGGTACAGATTGCATGGAGTCAATTTTTGGTGATAATCAATGCTCAATTATGATTTCTGAATTGACGCTTGTGGAATTTGATTCATTTGTATTAAAGAAAGTTAGGACTGGCGATATAACAGACTCTGCGAAAAATGAGGCAATGAAAAATTTTAAAAAGGATTGCCGAAACAAATTCCTTGTTAATTCTTTAGATTCAAGAATAATAAGAAGCGCCAAAAAGCTTATCAATAAGTATGGAAATAAGCTCTCTATTAAAACACTCGACGCGTTACAATTGGGATCATGTATAGTAGAAGAACAGGAAGGCCTGCATTTTGTATGCGCTGACGTGCGTTTAAACAAAATTTGCAAATTAGAAGGTGTATCCACAATTAACCCGGAAACAACTAACCAATAACTAAGGAACGGGGACGAAATAACTTCAGCAACTATGCATCACAGATTCAGATTGAAAGTTCGTACGAAGAGTGCTAACTTCTTGAAATTATTGCCTCGCATTGTTTTGTAGGGACTACCGAACATTCGGAAGGACTTGGAAATTATCTACCCGCACAGCTCGAAACTTTTCAGGAGAAAAACAATGTCATCAAGAAAATTAATCAGTTTTGACTGGGCCATGAAACGTCTTTTACGAAGCAAGGCCAATTTTGAAATCCTCGAAGGTTTTCTTGGCGAACTTATTAAGGAAGACATTACTATCCTCGAAGTTCTTGAAAGTGAAAGCAATAAAGAAGATCGTGCAGATAAATTCAACAGAGTTGACTTAAAGGTCAGAAATGAAAAAAATGAAATAATCATTATAGAAGTACAATATCAACGGGAATTTGATTATCTGCAGAGAATACTTTACGGCACATCCAGAGTAATCACCGAGCATATTGATGAGAACGAACCTTACTCAAAGGTAGTAAAGGTTATTTCAGTTAACATTCTCTATTTTGATCTGGGGCAGGGAGAAGATTATATTTATCATGGAACCACATCATTTCAAGGCCTGCATACCCATAAGGAACTGATTTTAGATGAAGGTCAGCAGAATTTGTATGGCAAAGAGAAGATTTATAAACTGTTTCCGGAATATTATTTAATCAGGATAAATAGTTTTGATGATATAGCAAAAGATTCTCTGGATGAATGGATATATTTCTTAAAAAATGGGAAGATAGAAGATACTTTCAAGGCGAGAGGCTTGCAGAAAGCCAAAGAACAGCTTGATATGCTCAAACTTTCCGATGACGAACGTATTGAGTATAATCGTTATGTTGACAATCTGCATTATCAAGCCAGTATGGTAGAATCATCATATGGTATCGGCAAACTGAAAGGCGAAAAAATAGGCGAAGAACGTGGCAGAAAACATGTGGCGATCAATTTACTGGACGTATTGGATGATGCTGCTATTGCAAAGAAAACCGGTTTTTCTCTTGAAGAAGTGGAAAAACTGAGAAGAAACAATAAAAATCAATGAAGTAGCGTCCCACAACGTCCCATGTTGCCCCTTTTCAGGAAGGACAGGTTGATCAATTAGTGTAATTAGCGTAATTAGCGGTTAATTATTATTATTAAGTGAAATTAGCGGTTGGTTATTATTTATGGCAAATTTGTTATACAAAGATAAAGTTTATAAGATAATTGGCGCTGCTATGGAGGTGCATAAGGAGCTTGGCCCTGGTTTTCTTGAAGCAGTTTACCAGGAAGCTCTTCAAATTGAATTTGATATTCAAAATATTCCATACCTTTCACAACCAAAGATAGAGATATATTACAAGAATCATAAGCTGAAAAAATATTATGTCCCTGATTTTCTGACTTTTGAACACATTGTAATAGAAATCAAATCTATGAAGACAATAACCCGCATAGAAGAGGCACAAATAATTAACAGCATAAAAAGCTGCAAAAAGGAGTTAGGACTTCTTATTAATTTTGGTGAGTTATCCCTAAACTGGAAACGATACATATATACTGACAAATATTAACACTGACAAATATTAACCACGAATTACGCTAATTACACGAATTATAGATAAAAATAATACATACATACAATTAATTAGCGTAATTAGCGTAATTAGCGGTTGGATTTCTTTCTTTCTTTCTTTCTTCCTTTCCTTTTTCCCCCAAATAAATCATGACAACGGCACATATCTTGCTTCCTTTAGCTGAATAATAAAAGGAAACCGGATAGAGAAAAAATGACAGCCAACATAACATATAATTTTTTCAGATTATGGTCCATTGTCATAATCCTGGCCATGCTTCTGATGCCACGACCCTTGGCGGCAGAAGGCCAGAGTGGAGATGGCGCCGTAGAATTCCGATTAACCAATCCGCAAACCCTTGCCATCGTTGATGACGGATCTCCTGTGACGGCCAGTATTGATGTTCCGTTTTCCGGCGCCGGCGGAAGCAAGGTTGTCAGTATTGAGTGGAGTGTTATAAGCAACGGCGGATTTAATATCAGTTTTTTGGCTGCGTCGCAAGACGACCCGAATAATCCTCAATTCAGCAAAGATGATGTAGATGCGCCGGGACAAAACGTTTATCTTGAAACGATATTTGGGGTTGTGATCTCAGGCGCGGGTATCAGTACGGAAAATAATACTTATTGGGGCGGCCCTGATGAAAATGCTGCTGCAACAGCCCCGACAGGAACCGGCGCGAATCTGGTCAAGGTTTATAATGCTGCCACGGCAGCGCCCGGCAGTCCTGATGAATCTATCGGCGTTATAATCACAGGTGACACCACAGGCGCTGCCACCGTGACACTATACGCCAAAGGCGTTTTCACAGGGGAAACACAGCCCGGAAGCTATACTCTCGCCGTCAGCCTCAGGGCCTGGCCGTGTGGACAGGAATGATTGGTATCGCATGATTGTGAAGAGAATATTAAAATACATTCTTCCGGCTGTTTTGATCTTCCTTTTTTCTCCTTCGTGGATATTGGCCGGGCTGAAGGTGGCGCCGGCAACCATCCAGGTCGGTCTTCAGCCAGGGGGCAATTACAAAACCAGCATACGCTTACAGAACATTTCCAGAGAAAAGGAGGAACGTTTTGATATATACCTTGAAAGCATTGAAAAAAGACTTGCAAAAGGCAGCGACAATATCTCCATGATCTCCTGGATCAAAGTTTCGCCAACATCGCTTGCCCTGTCTCCAGGGGAAGCAGGAGATATCAGTATTGAGATAGCTCCTCCTGAAAAAATAGTCGGAGATTTTAAAATTGCATTGATAGTGGATCAATCGCCTTACAATTTGGCTCCTGCTCTGCCAACAGACAATTCGGATGTTGCCGGCATACAGCTTGGAAAACACAGAAGAGCAGGACTCAGCATTCCGCGAAAAGGTGGTTTGACACTGATCAAGCAATTGAGCGTGGGCATACCCGTCTATATCAGGGTGCAGCCGACCGGATTACCAAAAACGCCCCCGCCTGTCAGGATGGAAGATCTGCTGATAGAGTCCGCCGGGAACGCGGAAGGGGCTCTCCTGGCAAGTCTCCTGATAGAGAATACAGGAAATTTTGATCTTCAGGTGAGCGGGGCATGTCGAATTTTTGACCGGGCAAAAAAACAATTGCTCAAGATAACTGATCTTTCCGGCCGGATGGTGGTTATACCGCCAAAGGGTAAACAATTGCTCAAATTTGTTTTTTCCGATCCCCTTCCCAAAGGCCGCTATATTGCGTCAGCCGGTTTGAAGATGAAAAGCATCGGGTTTGAAAAAACAGGCAAAAAAGATGTTTCAGCCCCCTTAATAATAGATACCAGGATGGCGGCAAGACTCAAAAGCCTGGCTGGCCCCGGCGGTATGAACAGGAATACACCCCGTGTTCCCCTGCTGATCAGTCCTGCAAAAATTGATTTAAACACTAAAGGCAGAAGGATTAAACCGCTCACATTGAATATTACGAATCCAACCAAGAAAACGCTTGATATTCGCTCTTCATTTAAGATAATCTCACAAAATAAAAATGGTGGTAAACCACAGATTGAGATCATGCCTGAAAGGCTTAGGATTAAACCCGGCAAGTCAGGGCAAATCAGGATAAAAATAGGGCGGTTGAAAAATGGTAATCTTTACGGGAACCTGCTTTTCAGGGTCATTGGAATGGAGGCCAGCCTGCCGGCTGCTGTTCCTGTTGCAATTGTTTTCAAATAAATAATTTCACTGCGTTATCAGTCAAAATCTTCGACGACGTACACATAAGCACGACTTACTCAGATTTTTCCTTCTAGCCTTGTGAAATTAATTATCTGAAAGTCTATATCTCCTCCTTTTGCGTCCCCGCAGATTCGGAAAAAGCCTTTTCCTTACTGCCCTGATTGATCCTGGAATTGGAAGATTCTTTCATGGCTGTCCGACAAATAGTGTTTAAAAACCAACATGACTCACAGGCAAGATCGGGGAGACACAAGGTTTCATTACTGTATGTGCTTGTAAATGATGTTCAATATCCAACACTGTCGACAAGTAAAACAATGACGCTCATTAGATAACTTGCTGATATTTAAGGTAAACTGGGCGATTGGATATATGTTCAATTTCCATCATTGAAGGTGTGGAATACAGTTTTTTCGAACCTTAAAGGCAGCAGGATCAAACCACTTACATTGAATATTACAAATCCAGCCAAGAAAACGCTTGATATTCGCTCTTTATTTAAGATAGTCTCACAAAATAAAAATGGGGGTAAACCACACATTGAGATTATGTCTGAAAGGTTCAGCAATGGGTGCAATACAAAAAAGTGATAAGATATAAGACATTAAATGGGTAGCTTTTTTGAATATCGAATGTCGAACAGGGAATAATGAATGTCGAAGGAAGGAATTCTGCCATTTGATATAGGTTTTTTAAGTCATTCAATTGATCTCAATTTTTGTAACAAGCACAGATATTGCCAAACAAAACAAGAACAAAACTTCGTAATTCGACATTCCCTGTTCGACATTCGACATTAAATCAGTAAGTTCAATGGCTAAAGATATTATCACCAATGATGCAACTTTTTTGTATTGCACCCCTCAGCATTAAACCCGGCAAGTCTGAGCAAATTCGGATAAAAACAGGGCGGTTGAAAAATGGTAATCTTTACGGGAAGCTGCTTTTCAGGGTTATATTGGGGATTAAGGGATTAGGGATTTAGGTATAAGTAACTTTGGCTTATCAATTAGCTCGCCGAAGGCGTACCACCAATTTTCAATTTTCAATAGTCACTTTTCAATCATAATCATATAAAATTATGCCTTTAGCTCAAAAAACGGAAAAAAAATTTACTTACGCCGATTATGCTGCATGGCCGGATGATGAACGGTGGGAATTAATTGACGGAGAGGCATATGATATGAGTCCTGCACCATCTGTCCGTCATCAAAAGATAGTAAATAACATAAACATATTTCTTTCTACACATCCAAAGAAAAAAGATGAATGTTTTGCGGGCATTGCCCCTACCGATGTCGTCTTGTCCGAATACGATGTAGTACAGCCCGATGTCTTTGTTGTATGCGATGAAAAGAAAATTACCGAAGCCAATATCCAGGGCGCTCCTGATCTGATTGTTGAGGTGTTGTCACCCGGTACAGCCATTAAGGATAAAAGGGAAAAGAAGAAGCTGTATGAAATATACGGGGTAAAAGAGTATATTATTATTGATCCGCTTTTATTATATGCAGAGCGTTTTCTATTGGGGAAAGATGGACTTTACGGCAAAGAGAATATAGTTGGATCCATGGAGATTTTGTCTTTAGCTTCTATGAAGGATGTAAAGATTCCCATGTGGGAAGTTTTTGAAGTAGTCGGACCGGAGAAGCAGGAATAAACCGGACTGAGTAAATCACAATATCTGTGAAAAAAGATTTGAATAAATAGATGAATAAATATCTTTCCAAGATTATATTTTTGTTGTTGCTGATTTTTTTATTCACATCAACAGCGCGAGCGGATTTCGGCATTCAGATAGCCTCATTTAATAATAAAATTATGGCCAAAAGATATGCCGACGCTTTGATTGAACAGAATTATAAGGCTTTTTACTCCGGTCCGGAGGATAGCGGCTGGTACAGTGTCTGTGTGGGACCGTTTCCAACCTGGGACGAAGCTTTGAAACAAAAAGATGTTCTCAGATCAAAGGAATTTGATGATGATATCTTTATAATTAATATTGATTCAAAAAATATAGCCGTTGCCATGAGCCGTGATAACGGGTTGGAAACCAAAGAGGTGCCGGAATCTGAACACTTATCTTCCGCATCTGTTGAAACCAGGTCCGAGAGCCATTCCGAAAAAGCGCAAACGCCTGTCAAAGTTGAGCATGAACCTGTAGATAACGGCTCCTCGCCTGAGAAGCAGCTTGACTTTTTAATTAAACGGCTTTTCGGAATCCAGAATAAAGAAATGGATGAGTTTCCAGTAAAGGGTGATGTCTTAAAATATCTGAAAACTTATACCGGCCAGGGAGCTTATGGAATAGACAAGAAAGAACTGTTTCCTGTGGACCAGGTAGTAGCAGGAATTGCCGAACGAAACGAAAGAGAGCAAATACTGCTTGCTGTTCGAGCCGAACTCGCCAGGCGGGGTTATCGTCGCAGTGATTTGAAAAAAGTTGCAATCCGCGGCCTCGGAGATGGCGTGAGAGTTAATAATGTCTTTTACGAGACAGATATCCGCGAGGCGCTAAATGAAATATCCGAACAAACCAATATTTCTATTATTATTGATGACACGGTTCAAGGCACGGTAAACATCAAGTTTGAAAATACACCGCTGGGTGAAGCCTTAAAGAAGTTGCTGCTCCCAGGCGGTTTTTCCTGTCGGGAAATGGATGGCTTTTATCTTGTGGGGTTTCCACAGACCGGCAATCCCACGTTTAAACATTTGAGCAAGACAAAACTAATTCGACCCGTTTACATGAAACCGGGTGAAATAGCCGGTCTATTATCAGATGATTACAAACCTTTTATTAAAGTAAATGATAATAATAACACAATAGTGATTATTTCTCCACCCGGTATATTGAGACGTATATGTGATGATATTGCTGTGATTGACAGCAAGCCGGGCCAGATTATGCTCAAGGCTTTTATTGTCGATCTGACCTCAAGCGCCAAACGCACACTCGGCTTTGACTGGTGGCCGTCATTAGAAGCCGGTGTAAGGATAGGAGGAGAAAAACTGAATTTGTCAGCCTCTCTTGAATCAGGGTTCAACTTTAGCCTGAACCATCCGGCAGATCTTCTTACCAACAGTTTTGCCGCAAATTTTCATGCCCTGGTGGAATCCGGAGAGGCAAAAGTCTGGGCTACTCCGAGGGTGGTGACAGTTGACGGAAAAAAGGCCGTTATTAACATTAGCTCCGAACAAATATTTTCAATTGTCTCCGGCCCTGAAAACTATCTCCAGGTTACTACCAAGGAGATGACATCCGGTGTCATACTCGAAATTACCCCGCGGGTTTCCGTTAATGGTGAAATATGCCTGACCATACACAAGGCAGAAGTCGGAACCATATCCAAATCAGGAGAAACAGGCGCTACGGGAAAACAACTTCCCGTTTTAACCAAACGCAGTGTAAGCACTACAGTAGTGGTCAAGAATCAGGAAACAATTGTCATCGGAGGGCTTTTAGAAAAGCAGTCCGACGGAGCCAGGAAAAGCATACCCGGTTTGGATAATGTCCCTGGCCTTAACAATACTGTTTTTGGTATGGAAAGTAAAAACAGGCAGGAACGCGACCTGATGATTTTTATTACTCCTATCATACTGAATGAACATATTCCCGATATGGAAAAGGAGGATTATCTGTGAAGTCGAGACAAATAACTCTGTTTCTTATGGCAGCACTTTTTATGTTTACAGCGGGTTGCGCAAGCAGTTTCCGCATCCAGGAGCAGACGGAAAAGGCCATGCAGGAACGCGAGGCAAAGCTGAGCAAAGAATATATGGAAAAATTATCCATTATATCAGGCAGGCTTGAGGCTATGAACAAGGCGATACTCAAGGGACTGACCGAAACCCTGGATACAGCCCGAATTGCCCGCGAAATGTCGGAAGAAGCCTTGGCAATTGCAAGAGAAAATAAAAAGAAGCTGGAAGGTAAAGAACAAGCGCCTTATGAAGAAGAGGAATCTGAAGAAGAGTTTCAATTTACCCCTATGGAAGAATAGTTAGTGCCTGAACGAAAAGCTATTAAATCGATTTGTTGGGTTTCGCCCTGATAAATTAAGTTCTTCCAGGTGATTGATTTTTGTAGGTTGGGTTGAGGCACGAAAACCCAACAAAATTGAGGGGCTCAACCCAACCTACAAAAAATTGAGATTTTCGTTCAGACACTATTTGCATAAATCAGACATAAATTGATTATTGGAACAATTTTTGCTTCGTATAAATATAGCATGAAACCAATAAAGATGAAAGTTTTACAAAACAGAGTATTCTTCAAAGGGTTTATAATAAGTCTGGCTATATTAGCCCTTGCCGGCGGAAGGAATACCGCTTTTGCCGAGGTCGTCGTTGTGCCTGTCTCTCTGACTTTTGAAGCAACCATGCCGTCTTCATCGCCTCAAAAACTGATTTTTATCGGCAAAGGGCTTTCAAATCCGGTCATGTACAAAATTCTCCCGGCAGAAGGACTGGGCGGTATTTTACAGCCGGAAAAATTTAAGATCAAAACACCTTATACCGGCGATTTCCAGCCGCTTGATATGTTCCGGACAATTCTTTCGGAAACTGAGGATGAGCAGACAGAGGCTTTGCTCTCCGTTGAAATTAATTGGAATAACATTCCCGGTGTTTATAGAACTCGTCTGGTCTCTAACAGCGGAGAGCGTGAAGTCCCGATACAGGTTACGGTTTTACCAAAAACCATTGTTTCTCTCAATCCGGCAAAATTTGATCTCATACCTTCTGATATGAAGGCTCCAATTGTTACGGAAGTTCAAATTTTTGTGGCCTCAAATAGCAGGCAATGGCATCTTTATTGCATTGCAGAACCTTTAACAAGGGAAAGTAGTATCGAACAAATAAATACAAGCCGTGTTTATGTGAGACAATTATCGCCGGATGATTCATTAACATGGCATCGGTTAGATAAGCCTTTCGAGGTGGCCAAAGGCGGCCCAGGTCCAAACCGAAAGGTTGCGACAATAGAATTAGCATTTGAATCTAAACGTGAAGATCGTCCGGGTCGTTATGAAGGAACTTTTAGATTTATGATCTCAAACTTACCATAATGGATGCAGAGAGGATAAGAATGAAGTACAAAATCTTTGCCACTATTTTTATAATATTAGGGCTTCTTTCGCGGCAGCCTCTTGCCGTCGCTGAAGACTATGGCGAGTGGCAGGAAGCGGCCAGGCTTTCTGTTACGGCTGTAGTCGCCCCATATACCAGCGTAAAGCTGTCCATAACTGAAATTACATTCGATATTAAGGGCGAGCCCGGCAATTATGATGCTAATCAAAGCGTTTCGATCACAGTGGGAAGCAATCAAGCAAAATGGAGTGTTCATGCAAAGGCAAACGAATTGATTCCTGAATCCGACAAAGCTTCTCCACTCCCTTCATCAAGGCTTGCCTTTTCCATAAACGATGAAAACGACTTTAAAGACCTGGGCCAAAGCCGACTGCTCATTGAAGGGGATGCGGCAAAACCGCCCACCGCTTTTACTCTTAATTTTCGTTTGACCACGGGATGGGAAGACCTCCCTGGCACGTATCGTGGCGATATAATATTTTCATTTCTTTCCAGTCCATAATGAATATAATACGAAGCCTAACAATAATCTCTATTTTGACGTTACTGGTTGTTCCGCTGGCGCATGCGGAGGATGATCCATTGGTTCGTCTCACGGTAAAAGCAAAAATAAAATCAAATGTCCATATAGAATGGGAAAAACTGCCGGATACCGATCCGAGATATATTGCTTTTGCAAAAAACAGAACCACGCAAAGTCTGAAAAAAAACGAAAAGGCGCTCCTGCTTCCTTTTGCTTTGCTTGTAAAACTTAGAACAAACGACCCAACAAAAATCGTAAAAATACATGTGGAAAACTTAAAGTCAGGGGGAGGCAAGCACACCATTCCTGTGGAAAAATTATCTCTCTCCATCAATGGCAAGCCTGATCAGCCTTTTACAGAAGATATTGCATTGCTTCAACAGCAAGAGGGAAACGAGTTCAAAGAACTGGTGCTCCTGTTCCGTCTCAACACAACCATTGCTGATAAATCCGGCAAATATAGTGCAAATTTTAGTTTTATTACTTCCGATATTCCATAAAATGTATTTCTCTAATCACATAAAGATGACCACCATCAAATCGCAAATCCTTTTCCTGTTTGTTATCCCGTTATTTCTTTTTTTTACAGATCATAGTGCAAAAGCCGAAACTGTGAATTTTACAGTATCCCCTTCAGTTATTGAGTTTGATGCGGTTCAGGGCGCTGTGAAAGTATTTCCTCTTTCTTTATACAATCAGGGGACATCAGCACTTGAAATTCGTATGTCTGTGCGTGATTTTGTGTTAGATCCGAATGGCGCATCGCAGCTCGTTTTGTCGGACGGAGAAACTCATCATTGGGCCCAATATGTAAAATTGGATTCCACATCCTTTAAGGTTGAGCCCGGAGAAGGGCATACTGTTCGAGCTATCGCAAATGTACCGCGCGGCAAGCTTGGCGGCGGGTATTTTGCGGTTGTTTTTTATGCAAGGCCTGAGACTGTAAAAGAACAGAAACGACGTACCGGTGGTGTTGTGCTTGGAGCACAGGTGGCTACTCTTTTTATCGGCGAAATTACCCGAACAGGATCTCACCGAGGACGTATCATATCTGCCGAAGTTAACCCGGGGCCTTATTCTACTGAAAATCCACTTTCAATGAGAATTATGGTTGAGAATACCGGCACTACACATATCAAGGTAAAAGGTTCGATCACCTTACGTAATGAGCAGGGTAAGGTAATTGATCGAGTTCATCTTGAAAGCGGAAGCGGGTTGATATTACCGAATGGCAGGCGTTATTTTCAAGGATTCTGGCCGCTTGCCCATAAATTTCCGAACGAGAAAGTCACGGCTGATATCAAATTTCGTTTCCCGGGAGGAAATGTCCGCAAAAGCCTTCTTCTTCCACTCAATTTTCAAAAATGATTATCTGATCTACCCAAGGATCTTTTTCACTACAAAACAAGCGCGGCTGGTGCCGTATTTTGAACAAAACCATTCCTTTGGGGAATGGGGCGCTTTTCTGCAGAACGTATGGGGGCGGTATGTAATAGTTTAAAAAATCTCAAAAATTTTCTTGACAAAGTTATCTTTAATAAATATTTTGACTATTTTCATTTGACGGCAATAAGTTTCAGTCAACTAATTAAATGTAATGGTTTTATAATTGGCTATTACTATAACCTAAATTGAGCAATTTTTTACTCGACTTGCACTAATCTCTTGCGCATCAAGGACTTGCGAAAAGTCTCGACATATCCATTGTTATGCCTGCGGTTTTTGCAAATCCTTATGCATCAAGATCTTAGCACATTTCTTCGCAAAAAATCGCTCAACTTAGGTATAAATCCCCATATGGTATAATTCCAAATGCGGGATTTTTTGTTTTCAGTTTTTCAGTTTTTGTAATAGCATTAATAGGATATATTAGGGTAAAAACATTATGGAAAAGACTTCTCACAAAGTTAGAAACATAGGCATAAGCGCACACATTGATTCAGGTAAAACCACGCTTACCGAAAGGATTCTTTTTTACACCAAACGCATACATACAATACATGACGTGAAAGGAAAAGATGGTGTTGGTGCAACAATGGATTCCATGGAGCTTGAAAAGGAGCGCGGTATAACTATAGCTTCAGCGGCAACATATTGTGAATGGCATGACCATGAGATCAATATCATTGATACCCCGGGGCATGTTGATTTTACAATAGAGGTAGAAAGAGCTTTAAAGGTCCTTGACGGCGCAATACTTGTTCTGTGTTCTGTGGGAGGTGTTCAGTCACAGTCCATTACTGTTGATCAGCAGATGAAGCGGTACAAAGTGCCCTGTCTGGCCTTTATCAATAAATGTGACAGAAGTGGAGCCAACCCTTCCCGTGTAATCGAACAGTTGAAGAACAAGCTTGGGCACAATGCGGTTGTCATGCAGATTCCAATAGGGCTTGAAGCGGATTTTGAAGGTGTGGTTGACCTGGTTTCTATGAAGGCTGTTTATTTTGATGGTATAAATGGAGAAAATATTCGTGTTGAAGATATTCCTGAAAACCTTTTGCCGGAAGCCGTTGGAAAGCGTGAAGAACTGATTGATGTTGCTTCGATGTTTTCAGACGAACTCATGGAGGCTGCTCTTGAGGATAAAGTTACGGATGAACTCCTTATTTTTGCTGTGCGAAGAGGTACAGTTGCCCGCGAAATAACTCCCGTTTTTATAGGATCAGCATATAAAAATAAGGGGGTTCAGCCGATTCTTGATGCAGTAACAAATCTTTTACCCTGTCCATCAGAGATAGAAAACCAGGCCCTTGATCTGAGTAATAATGAGGCTGAAGTAATTCTTTCCAATGATTCACAAAAACCGCTTGTTGCTTATGCTTTTAAGATAGAAGAAGGACAGTACGGGCAGCTTACCTATGTGCGTGTTTATCAGGGAGCGCTTGCAAAGGGAGATACAATTTTTAATATCAGGACCGGGAAAAAGGTAAAAGTCGGCAGAGTTGCTCGCATGCATGCAAACCAGATGGAAGATATCGGGAAAATCTCGGCAGGATATATAGGGGCTCTTTTTGGTATTGATTGTGCTTCAGGCGATACTTTTGCGTCTAAAGACATTAATCTTACCATGACATCCATGTTTATACCCGAACCGGTTATTTCGCTTGCCATTATTCCTAAAGATAGTACGGCTGAAATCAATATGTCCAAAGCCCTGAACCGTTTTTCCAAGGAAGATCCGACCTTTATAACATATGTAAGCGAGGAGACAGGCGATACAATTATTTCAGGAATGGGAGAGCTGCACCTTGATGTATATATAGAAAGAATGCGTCGCGAGTACAACGCAGAAGTCACAACCGGTACTCCTACCGTATCTTATAGAGAAACTATTACGAGACTGGCTGAATTCAACTATACACATAAAAAACAGACAGGTGGCGCCGGGCAGTTTGGCCGAGTAGCTGGTTATATGGAGCCGGTTATTGAAGAAGAATTTATATTTGAAAACAAAATTACCGGTGGATCAATTCCAACACAGTTTATTTCTGCATGTGAAAAGGGATTCAGAAAGTGTCTTGTAAAAGGACCTAAAATGGAATTTCCAGTTACTGGTTTAAAAATTGTTATCAATGACGGACAATCTCATTCTGTTGATTCGTCAGAGATGGCATTCCAGGCGGCTGCCCGTGGAGCGTTTCTGGAAGGTTATGCAAAAGCCAAACCGGTTATTCATGAGCCTATAATGAAAGTCGTGGTTGAGACACCTACAGAATATCAAGGCGCTGCTATGGGTTCTCTTAACCAGAGGCGGGGAATAATTCTTGCTTCTCAGGACGAAGGTTACATGTGTGTTATTGAGGCTCAGGTTCCACTTGCGGAGATGTTTGGTTATTCCACGGTATTGAGATCGTTAACTCAAGGCAAAGCTCAGTTTACCATGGAATTTTGTACATATAAAAAGGTTCCCAATTCGGTTGCCGAAGAGCTGGCAAAAAAGGCAGCAGAAGAAAAGAAGAAGAAGAAGGTTGCATAGCAATTTAGTAGCGGTTCACGGTTCACGGTTGATCAAAGCATAAAGTAACTACTCAGGTTAACAGACTGAAGGTAGAAGGCTTTTAGGGAAAAGACTCCCAGAAGCCAATATGTTATTAAAGCGGCCAGAAATTTTGTCCTAAACATAGAAAATAACGTTCAGGAATCATCTGTTTCCTTCAGCCTAAACGCCTGAGTAGTTGCCATGTTTCAATCATTACAGAATTCACCAAAAAACTGCAAACTGTGAACTGTAAACTGTAAACCGACAACCGACAACCGTGAACTGTTACAAAGAAAGGAATTTCAATATGTTAAAAAAGGAGTTAATCTTCCGTAATCCTCTAAGGCTTATGGGCCATAAAACAGAGAATATTCTTCAGCCGGGAGGGTTTGGTGCTGTGCTGGCGCGAGCTGGTTTAGGCAAAACAGCGATACTTGTGCAGTTGGCCATGGACAGTCTTCTGAGAAGCAGAAATGTTCTTCATATAAGTTTGAATGATTCAGTAAAAAAAGTGTGTTTGTGGTATGAAGAAGTGTTTCGAAATATTGCGGATCAATGTAATCTTCGTCAGACAGAACAGTTATGGGAAGTTGCAGTATCTCACCGGCTTATAATGACGTTTAAGGTAGATAGTTTTAGCGTGCCCAAACTTGAAGAAAGGCTGACCGATCTGATAGAGCAGAACATTTTTTTACCGCAGGCAATTCTTATTGACGGCCTTCCGTTTGATAAAGACATAAGAAAACCTTTAATGGAATTAAAAAAGCTTGCAGAAAGCCGTCTCATGCATGTCTGGTTTACAGTCCGGACACACCGCCATGATGAACCGGGTCCGGATGGTATCCCTGCTTCTCTTTTGCACCTGGCCGATCTTTTTGATGTTATTATTCAGCTTCAGCCCGAAGGAAAAGAAATTCATGTTAAAGCATTAAAGGGAAAACCTGCGGCTTGTGATTGTCCTGAATTGCTTTTGGATCCTTCTACCATGCTGGTAAAAGGATAGCCTTGTCAAATCCAGGTTATCATCACTGTTCCAATTACTATTGAAATTATTCCAAACAGCCTGTAAGTTTGATCCGAAGCTGTATTTAAATACCAGTTCCTGATATTATCAAAAGAATTTTTGGGATTAAAAAGAACAAAGAATCCTTTGCCTATTGCAATAATTCCAAGAACTACTATGAACCAGAAGCCTTGTGCCTGAAATGCTGAAATAATAAGCAGAAGGCCTATTATAATTGCTGAAATCGAAATAATTTTTTCATAATTTTTAGTCAGCACATTTTTAAGCAGATCTCTGCATTGTATGGTATAAAGAATAAAACATGAACCTGACGCGATCAAACTAAAGCTGATAAGATAGAGAAACCATTTCATTGCCGATACACTCCTTATTGTTAAATTATAGGTAAAACTTTACCACGGAACTACACGGAGTTTCACTGAAAATTATAAACGATGAGTAAGTGATAATTCAGTGTAATTCCGTGAAAATCCGTGGTGAACTATTGCAATTATAGATTTTTATTCAGCCTTTCAAGATTTTCCCTTACTGATGTCATGCCAGGATCCAAAGCCAGGGCTTTTTCGTACATCCCAATTGCCATGTTAAGATCTCCTTTTTCACGGTAATTTGATCCAAGGCTGGCATAATCAATAGCTGAAAAAGGATCAATTTCAACAGCTATTTTAAGGTTTTCAATAGACTTGTCATAGTCTTTAAGCTTGAAATAAGAAAAGCCGAGAGAGTTATAAACTTCTTTCACATTGCCTGCCATTTCCTTAGCCTTTTCCAATTTGCCCACGGCCTGTTCATACTTTCCAAGGTTGTTGAAACACGTTCCCATATAGATCAAAATCCTGATCCGGTCATCATGTTGGGGCTTCGAGCATAAGGCATTTGAAAATTTCTCCAGAGCTATAGCATAGTCTCCTGTTCCAAAATAACAAAGCCCTTTGTAGAAGTGGAAAAAGTACTGACCCTGATATGATAGTTCAACACTTTTAAACGCTTTAAGAGCTTGATCGTACTGTCCGATCTTTGTGTATCCAAGGCCAAGTCGGAAATAAACAGGATCGGTTTCTTCGATTGGAGAGAGGTTCAGGGATTGCTTAAAGTTTTTTATTGCCTGAAAATCGTTTTCTGAATCCTGGCGTAACATGCCAAAATGATAGAGCAAAGCTCCTATCTTTTGCTTCGTGTCAAGAGACTTGGGCAAATCTGCAAAAAAATCAAGCACTTGTTCTCTGCATCCAAGACAGTCTCTTTTCAACTTATCCTGTTGATAATAATCGGCCAAAAGTTCTTCCAGGCTGTGCATTTTATAAATTTTTGCCGGACTTTCATTTTTGAGAAATGCATCCATGCAACAGTAAACATTACCATCTTGAGCCGAGATAATAAGCGAATCCGGACAAGATTCCGTCATAGACAAGTCGTTATTCTCTAACTTATCCAATGAATCATCAAGGATATCCTGGCGAAATAGATTGCAAACCACGTCTGTCATTTTTCTGGAATTTCCAATGCCGTAGTAAACCTTGTCCGTCAAAGACAGAAGCTTTTCATCTTGAGCCAGATCTAAAGTGTCCTTGTTCAGGTAAAGGCTGGACAACAAAAAAGAATTTTTTAGCACATCAAGGAGGTCTATAAGCTGGATGGGCTTGACCTGGTCATCAGGAACAAGAACAGGCAGCAATATGAGCCTTGGCAGTTCCTGGTGTCTGTAGCCTTCCTGGTCAAATTTGTCAGTCGACTGTTTCAGGTATTTGTAACATAGCCTTATGTCATCCATGGCCGATGGGGGGGCAGGATGGACAATATGAACATAAAGCCTGGCAAAGAGGTGCTCGCTGAGAAACTCGTTGATATTTTTCTGTATACGTTCCACCTGGGGCATGCCGGCAGGAAGATTTTCCGAAACAAGATAAATATTTGATGTCAGGTTAACATGTGAATACAGAAACGATAACGTCTGCAAAACCCATTCAAGATTTTCCTTATCCTGTTCGCCAAGTATTATATATATTTTCTTAAATGCAGGCTTGATCATTTTGATTGTTGATTGTTGATTTGTGTCCCGCCTGGGCAGGATTCGCTCTGTTTTTTTGTTATGAAATTAATAGAATACCTTCAATCATTGATATCTTATAGACTTTCAGATAATTAATTTCACAAGGCTAGAAGGAGGAAGGCGTATTAGTTATACGTCGACGACTGATAACGCAGTGAAATTATTTATCTGAAAGTCTATATCATGACACAATTCGTTTGCCGCCATCCAGGGAATTGGCTTGCCACATTTGTCGGATCTGGTGTAACTCACTGCGGCCCATGTAATCGGTTTCGTACTGAGACCCAATAGACAGATAGGCTGGACGGTTGTTGTTCAACGGGCGTATATTATAGTCCTCGTAATGTTGAGCCATATGTGTACCAAAATAGATTTGTAATTGCTGGGAGTTTGTATTGCCCATTATCCTGACTTTGTTTTTCTTCACAAACTCCAGGGTTTTCACCGCATCCTCAAAGGTCTCATAAGAAAGGCCGTATATGGTAAAAAGTTCAACTTCTATGCCCTGGTTCTGTGCAAGCCTAATTGCCTCGGCTACCTTTTCAGTAGTTATATGTTTACCAAGCCTTGACAGAACACGCTCTGAAGCAGACTCAAGTCCAAAGGCAATGGTACTTACGCCCGCCCTTTTCATTTTTTTTAGCAACTCCGGAGTTACAAGGTCCGCACGAGTCTGCAACCACATTTCAGTCTCAAGACCTTCTTTTAACATTCTCTCAAGAATTTCTATAAGCCGTGACGGCTTATAAGAAATATTCGGATCAGCAAACCAAAATCTCTTTACACCTTTTTTTCTTATCCATCTGATTTCTTCAATAACTCTTTCAACAGAATGAAAGCTTATTTTGTGCTTGAAGGCATGGGGGGTGTAACAGTATATGCAGTGGTGCGGACATCCGCGAGAGGTCAGCATAATTGCCTCCCTCATGCGTGAGTAATCAAAAACGTCATCAAGATAGGCTGAGGGATAACGATCTAAATCGTTGTAGCCTTCAAGCTCCGGTGTATCAAAAACAGCATTATTGTCATCTTTGTAACTAACGCCGGAAAGATCCAAAAAGGGCGTTCCATTTTCAATAGCCCGCGCAATTCCCAGCAACGTAAGCTCGCCCGGAGATCGGCATATATAATCTACATCAGGTAGCTCTTCAAAAGCTGCCGAGGGCATGAAGGTAGCCTGTGGACCGCCAATAGCTATCTTAATGTTATTGTCAATCGATTTTACGAATTTGGCAAGTCCTGTTATATATAGCATAATTCTCTGATAGGCGGAAAACCCAACCAGGGAAGGTTTAAAGGTGCTGATAATCTCGTGGAAAGCGGAACGGGATAAGGAAGTGTTCTGTCCGATACTCAATATTCTTACACCAAAGCCTTTGGATTTTAGGAAGGAGGCAATATATCCCAGTGAGATAGGTGTTGTTTCCTGTACAAAAGGGTTTATTTCAATCAGCAGAACATTCATAGAGAAAAGTTTTATAGGAAACAGACAGGTTTATGTCAAGGTAAAACGTAACTATAAATTTTCAAAATTAGCGATTTTTGTAAAATCAATTTTTTTAAAAACGCTATTTTTGGTAAACTTTGACCGAGCCCTAAGTGAAGCACGAGGAGGAAATACCATTGTGGAGAAAATGGGCAACAATCAAATCGTCAGAGAGGTATCAAGGAATAGAAGGTTGAAGGGCAAAGCAATAAAGATCAAAATGCAATTACTTAATATTTAACGGGCGACACCGTTTTTGTCAAAGTATTTGCTTTTAAAGCGAATAAAGGTATAATTACTATAAATTATTAAGCAGGGAAGGGGGTACGCCTTGATTCAAGTAACAAGATCATTTAATCTTTTGACTGGAAATAATGTCAGCATAGGCAAACTGTATACCGATTAATCAAGGAACAAGAAACATGCAGGAATCCATAGATATATTTAATATTCATCAAAAGATAATGGATGATTACAAGCATTTTGTCGGCAGCTTTATAAACATTAGAGATGAAGAAATTAAAGAAGTAGTAGAAAACAAAATAGATCAGGGAAAATTGTGCAAAATCAGAAAGAAAATAATATATTGTCAAGTTCTAACGACATTTATAAACAATTTTCAGTGACAGGGAAAATCAAGGTGATTTAACGCATGACAGAAAAAGAACTGATAGACAAATTAAATGAGCTGCGATCGTTGTCTGCCGAAAACGAAGTGGTGGAGTTTAAGGAAGCCAAGAATAGTTATGATTTTAGAAAACTGGGCAAATATTTTTCTGCGCTCTGCAACGAGGCAAATCTCAAAAATGTGTATTGTGCCTGGCTGCTCTTTGGCATTAAAGACAAGGGGCTTACGATTGTCGGTTCCAAGTTCCGCCGCAATCGCGCTGATTTGGATAATCTAAAAGGTGAAATAGCCGGTAAGACCACTAATAGGATTACCTTCATCGAGATTTATGAATTAAACCTTCCTGATGGCCGGGTGGTTATGTTTCAAATCCCTGCCGCCCCTAAAGGCATCCCTATTGCGTTTGCCGGGCATTACTATGGCAGAGATGGCGAAGATTTATCCCCTTTGAACCTTGAAGAAATTGAACGCATACGCAGGCAAACCACATCTGAAGACTGGAGTTCCGTTATTTGTCCTGATGCCGCCATTGATGACCTTGATCCCGCTGCAATAGTAAAAGCCCGCGAAAATTTTAAAAGCAAGTTTGCCGACAAAGCTGCTGAGTTAGATAGCTGGGATGATATTACTTTTTTAAATAAAGCCAAGATCGCCATCAAAGGAAAAATTACCAGAACAGCCATTATCCTGCTGGGCAGGGAAGAGTCGGAACATTTCATAAGCTCTGCCGAAGCAAAAATACGATGGTTATTGAAAGATTCTAAAGGTAACAACAAGGATTATCACATTGAAAGCTGCCCAATGCTTCTTGCAATAGATAAGATATACGCCAAAATTCGCAACCTGAAATACCGGTATATCAAAGACGGCACACTGTTTCCGGATGAGGTAGATCAGTATGAACCATTTGTAATCCGTGAAGCTATTAATAATTGCATTGCGCATCAGGATTACACCAAGGGAGGGCGTATTAATGTAGTTGAGATGGAAGACCAGTTGATATTTACAAACCTTGGCAGCTTTATTCCTGGCTCGGTGGAGAAAGTCGTTATGGAAAATGCCCCGGAAGAGCATTATAGAAATAAGTTTCTTGCCACCGCCATGTTCAACTTAAAGATGGTTGATACTGCCGGAGGCGGCATTCGAAAAATGTTCAATTACCAGCGGGAAAGATTCTTTCCTATGCCGGAATACGACTTGTCCGAAGGGAAAGTTAAAGTAACGATAATCGGTAAGATTTTAGATTTGGATTTTACAAGAGTTTTAGCACGAAACCCTGAACTTTCATTAGAGCAAATTATTGCATTGGACAAAGTTCAGAAAAGGAAAAAGCTTACAAACAGTGAGATTAAAAATCTGAAAAGTTTTGGATTAATAGAAGGAAGGAAACCGAATTACATCATTTCCGCCAAGACAGCCGTTTCGCTTTCCAATAATGAGTTAAAGGCTCAATATATTAAAAATAGTGGGCTTGATGATGACTATTATAAAAAATTGATTCTCAAGTATCTGAAGAAGTTTGGGAAATCCCCCAGAAAAAATATCGAGACGTTCCTGCTGGATAAGTTACCGGATATTTTGAGTGAAACTCAGAAGAAAAACAAGGTTACCAATTTGCTTTCGTCTCTTAGAATAAGCGGGAAAATACAGAACAGCGGTTACTCGGAATGGTCAATTGTTTAAAAGAGTTTTAAAAGAGTTTTAAAAGAGTTTTAAAAGACTATATCCGCTAACCTGGTGAAAAGTAACGATTTGTTATCTATTATAAAAAGACTGAACAAGGATATTTATTAGGTCAAGATGATGAATTTCATCCATACTGAAGCCATGAAGATTTGAACAACTGCTTTCCCCTTTGGCAAAGGGCAGGCAGGCATGATTTCTTTATTTTTCTAGTATCCTGATTATCCAGTATATCCTGTCAAAAAAAGGAAATTATTATACAATATTATTATGAAATACACCACCATACGCATAGAAGGCGCCATACTTTCTGCGGATATTCTTGACAAGATCGTGCAGGGAGATATCGGCGGTCAGCTTTCCAAAGATTTCGGCTTTCCCGCAAAAATAAAGGTCAAGGATGAGATCGCAAGAGCATGGGCAGATGCCCAGGATTTGTGGCGTATATTCAAAATGCAGAAAGAAAGAGTTGCTGAGCAGCAATACGGAACTACAGAAACAAGAAAATACTGGATTATCCCTTTGCTCGGCTTATTCGGATATGATGCCCAGCTCTCAAAGGCGGAAACCGTTCATGGAAAATTGTATGCAGTCAGCCACCGCACAGCCAATCTTGACAGGTTCCCGATTCATATTGTCGGATTTAATGACAGCCTTGATAAAAAGCGAACAAACAGTGGACCCCGCATGTCACCACATGCCCTGCTTCAGGAATACATAAACCTTACCGAGCATCTTTACACAATAGTAACAAACGGCATTCATTTAAGGCTTCTGCGAAACAGCAGCAGGCTTATCAGGCTGTCATTTCTTGAGTTTGATCTCGAAACCATGATGGAAGAAGAGCATTATGCAGACTTTGCCATAATGTTTCGCCTTCTTCATTCAAGCCGCATGCCTGCAAAAATGGATCTGGGAGCGGAGAGCCTGATAGAAAAGTATCATCAGGATGCGCTGGATTCAGGTTCAAGGATTCGGGAAGGCTTAAGCAATGCCGTAGAATATTCTATACGTTCTCTTGCAAACGGTTTTCTAAAACATGCAGATAATGAAGAGCTTAGGGAAAAAATTGATAATGAGGAAATATCAGCGCTTGCGTTTTATCAGTATCAACTGCGCCTTATATACAGGCTTCTATTTCTGATGGTTATCGAAGAAAGAAACCTTATTTTTCCTGATAATGCGGATAAGACCAAAAGAGAAATCTATTATCAATATTACAGTGTAAACCATCTTAGAAAGCTTTGTGAAAAACTCTATCTTGCCGATCAGCGGTTTGACGACCTGTGGATTGCATTAAAAAATACATTTCATCTTTTTGAGAGTGAAATAAAAGGAAAGCATCCGGGACTAAGCCCGCTTGCGGGCGACCTTTTCGGATATAAAGCCCATACAGCGGGACGCCCATGATTTTATGGGCCCATACAGCGGGACGCCCATGATTTTATGCGTTTCTCATTTTATTTTTGGTCTTTTGCGGAGATCGCAGACATATATTTTCTCTGGTTTATTAAATTCTTTTCTTCGGGCATATCATCAGAAAGGGCTCGGTGTCGCGTTTTGATTAGAGGAAGGGTTCTGTGTCTTGATTAGCGCATTAGCTGACATCTGTTTACGCAGATACATTGAAAAAACATGTCAAGGCCATAGAGAATTGAGTTTAAAGATACAGTTCCGCAATTCCAATCTTCGGGTGCTTTCAGAAAACGACATAAACACGATCTCAATCCTCAAGGCACAGGACTTTCAAAAGCAATACGGCAAGGAAACCGGTCAACCTCTGGAAACATTCAGAAAAGACTGACGGCATTTGCACTTTCAACGAGGCCGCCCGTGACATTCTGCACCTGCGCGAACTCCACAAACAAAGGCAGAATGGGACACTCTTACCTATTTAACTTGCAATTTGATTCACACATGTGAATGATATGAAGAAAAATATTTTTTTAACGGGGCCTCCTTCATCGGAAAAAACTACTATCATCAAGAAAGTGATCAAAAAACTGGGCCTTCCTGCCAATGGATTTTATACAGAAGAAGAAAGAGCATATGGGAAAAGGATTGGTTTCATAATGTCATTATACTTGACGAGATTGGTAAGATGGAATGTTTTTCCGAAGTTTTCAAACAAGCGGCAACCAATGTTCTTGATTCGTCTAATATCGTTGTAGGCACAATAACCCTTGGCGGTGATGATTTTATACAAGAAATAAAAAACAGGGGAGATATAGAAATAAATGAGTGACTCTGGATAACATGAATTCACTGCCGAATTTAATATTAAGAAAAATTTCAAATCTCCTGAAAACAAAACACAGAGTACCAGATCTTCATCTTTCACATAAAACATCTATGGTGAAGAATGAAGGCCCATTTTTTGGTTATACCACCTTCCACAACCGGCCGATTGTCCTCTACCGAAGAAAGCGGGGAGATTCCTCTCCGTTGTAGAAACGGCTGAGCTTCTGAACATATTTCTTATCGTTTTAATGGCCCTGTTTTTGAACGCCCAAGGCCGTGCTGAGTTCCCTGTACAAATTTTTTGCCTTCTGATGAATAGGAGAGCCGTTCAAACCTTTTGGTGTTGGCTGTGCGGGTGAAAAGGGTTCGATCTGAACTTCATGTTCAAGCAGCCCGGAGAAAAGCATTCAAAACGAAAATTTGTAATCGGTATTGAACTTAGGTTGAATTATAATTGTCGCTCATATTGCGCAGAACGTAAGCCAGTATTCCACCATGCCTGTAGTAACTGAGTTCTATTGGAGAATCAATTCTTGCAATAACCGGGAATTCAGTTTTTTTTCCGTCTTTTTCTTGAGCAAAAACACTGAGTTCCTTTAACGGCTCAAATTTATTTTCTATTCCAGCTACTTCATAAATCTCTGTTCCATCTAAGCCCAGGGATTTATGGCTTTCGCCTTGTTTAAACTGAAGAGGCAGGATTCCCATGCATATCAAATTGCTTCTGTGTATGCGTTCAAAACTTTCAGCAATTACCGCCTTAATGCCCATGAGATATGTTCCCTTGGCGGCCCAGTCGCGTGAACTGCCGGTGCCGTAATTTTTACCTGCAATTACAAGCAATGGCGTAGCTTCTTTTTGGTATTGCATTGCCGCTTCATATATTGTCATTTTTTGACCATCTGGTAAAAAAACCGTCCAGCCGCCGTCAATGCCGGGTACAAGCTTATTTTTCAAGCGGATGTTTCCAAATGTTCCTCTCAGCATTACTTCATGATTCCCGCGGCGCGAGCCAAACGAATTAAATTCAGAAGGAGTTAAACCCTGGTCGATAAGATATGTCCCTGCCGGGCTGTCAACCGGAATTGCCCCTGCCGGCGATATGTGATCGGTTGTTATACCGTCGCCTAACAATGCCAGAATCCTGGCTCCTTTTATATCCTGAAGTTCAGGAATTGTTTTGTTTATGTCTTTTAAAAAAGGGGGTTCTTTGATGTATGTGGATTTTGGGTCCCAATTAAAGAGTGTTCCTTCAGGAACAGGAAGCGTTTTCCATTGATTTGATCCTTCAAACGCATTTTCATAAGCTTTTTTATACATTTCAGGACGTATAACTCTTTTCACGGTGTTTTTAATTTCTTCTGTGGATGGCCAAATTTCACGAAGATATACAGGCTTGTCGTTATTATCCAATGCAATTGGTTCTTTATCAAAATCAATATTTATCTTTCCGGAAATTGCAAAAGCAATGACTAATGCCGGTGAAGCGAGGAAATTGGCTCTGGTAAGAGGAGAAATTCTTCCTTCAAAATTGCGGTTGCCGCTGACAACAGATGCTGCCACAAGGTCATGGTCTTTTACTGCATCAGTCACCGCCTTTGGCAGAGGGCCGCTGTTTCCAATACAGGTAGCACATCCATATGCCACAAGATGGAACTTTAAAGCCTCAAGATACGGCATAAGCTCCGCTGCTTTTAGATAATTGATTGCAGCTTTTGATCCTGGAGCAAAGCTGGTTTTGACCCATGGTTTTACTGATAGTCCTCGTTCAACGGCTTTTTTGGCCAGCAATCCGGCGCCGATCAGGACATTTGGATTTGATGTATTGGTACAGCTTGTGATTGATGCAATTACAACTGATCCATGGTTGAGCTTAAATTTTTCGCCATGCATATCTATATTAATTTCGTTTTTTATGCTAACTTCCGTATATGATCTGTCAGTTGAAGATGCCTCCTTAAAGTCATTTAAAAAAGTCTTTTTAATTTTAGAAAGAGGAATTCTTTCTTGTGGACGTCTTGGGCCTGCAATGCTCGGCTCTATGTTGCTCATGTCAAGATGGATTATATCGTTAAAAAGCGGATCTTCCGTTGTTTTTATTCTGAAAAGCCCCTGCTCTTTACAATAGCTTTCTATCAGGGTAATAACTTTTTCAGAGCGACCGGTTAAGCGAAGGTATTTTATTGTTTCATCATCCACAGGGAAAAAACCCATTGTCGCACCGTATTCAGGAGCCATATTTGCTATAGTAGCACGATCTTCCAGGCTTAAGGCATTAACGCCGGGTCCAAAGAATTCGACAAATTTTCCAACCACTCCTTTTTTTCGCAGTAACTCGGTAATGGTAAGCACCAGATCTGTGGCTGTTGTTCCTTCAGGAAGATTGCCGGTTAATTCAAAACCTGTCACCTGTGGAGTAAGCAGGTAATATGGGCTGCCCAGCATAACAGCTTCTGCCTCTATTCCTCCGACGCCCCAGCCGACTACACCGATTCCATTGATCATTGTTGTATGTGAATCAAGGCCGACAAGTGTGTCAGGGAAAGCCATCCTCTGACCGTCATTATTTTTGAAAAATATGACTCTTGCAAGATATTCCAGATTTACCTGGTGTATTATACCCGTGGCTGGAGGTACGACGCTTAAATTTTCGAAATTTTTTTGGCCCCATCGCAAAAAGGTGTATCGCTCAAAATTACGTTTGAATTCTTTTTCAACATTATATTCAAAAGATTCTTTGGACCCAAAAGAATCAACCTGAATCGAGTGGTCTATGACCAGCTCAACAGGAATATGAGGATTTATCTGCATTGGATTTATCTGTAAACGTTTTGCAGCTTCACGCATACCAGCCATATCCACCAAAGAGGGGACTCCGGTAAAATCCTGCAGCAGTATGCGGGCAGGCATAAAAGGCACTTCATGATACACCGGGGCATCAGCATTCCATCCGGCCATATTTTCTATATCATTTGTTGTTATAATATTGCCGTCTTCATTTCTAACAAGGTTTTCAAGCAGGATTTTTATGCTAAAGGGCAATCGGTCAATTCCAGTAAAACCGG
>Ga0255429_1020_pt1 | contig 32523 bp, 30 predicted proteins | sample ANMaggSeSYBR02H9_FD_182636 | JGI IMG/M metagenome (GOLD analysis project Ga0255429, IMG submission 182636) | Sediment cell enrichment communities from methane seep in Santa Monica Basin, California, United Staets - ANME aggregate JGI... | ecosystem: Environmental > Aquatic > Marine > Cold seeps >... | reverse complement strand
TAACAGCAACATATAATCAGTTAAAATGCGTGGTGTATGTGGAATTCACGCCAAAACAAGCAACAATCAAATGCAGTGCAAATCCGTCCAGTACTACTATTGGAAATGAATCCACTATTACTGCCATCCTCAAAGATACTGACGATAACCCGATTCATGAGGCTAGGGTGACATTCAAAACGACTGAAGGCGAAGTCGGCAAAGTCGAACCCCTGATTAATATGACTGTTGACGGAGAGACATGGACTCTGTTAAGCGAGAGCGAAGATATAGGAACCGCAAAAGTAACAGCGGAATATGGGGATATGGCGTCACATAGTGTTGAAGTAAAGTTCACTTCTCCACAAACTATGGGGTGGGATTGTATAAATGGTAAATGTGTAGAAGTTGTGGGTGGAGAATTTGAAACATTACAAAAATGTGAAGCTGAGTGTAAATGGGGTTGGGAATGTATAGATAATACATGTATACCAGTTCTGGGTGGACAATATGATACACGTAAGAGATGTCAAGATGAAGAAGAAGAATGTTCGGACGTATAGGAGGTGTAAGATACATTGATACCATTCTTTTTTCTGAAAATCAGAAAAGAAGAAAATTACTGCATCTTCAATCCTGTAGAAAATAAAGAATATATACTGGACTATTCTGAATGCAGGGTACTAGTGTCAAGTCAAGCGTAAAGTGTCGCACTGATTTTTTTAAATCCGCCTACAACATATCAGATTGGGCATATGGTCGCTATACGTTTCATGGTTGACTTGACACTAGAACTTTGTGACGGGACACATACACTGGAAGAGATATTGGATATGGTGATCAGGGAATTTAATAAGACAAAAGAAGGGACATTGAATTACGTTACTGTTCTCCTCGATAAAATGTATAGGGTCGGAATGATAGCATGGAGACAGGAAAAAATAGATTTTAAAAAGAACTGGCCACCTCCGTCTATTGTAGTCTGGAATATTACAGGAGAATGCAACCTCCGGTGTTTTCACTGCCACAATTTCAACAAAAAAAACCATATAAATGAACTCTCAACTGCGGAAATCAAAAGTTCACTTAATGAAATTGCCAGCTATGGTGTAGAAGAAATCTCTTTCAGTGGAGGAGAACCTTTCATGCGGAACGATTTTTTAGACATAGCTCACTATACAGCAGGGCTCGGATTCAAATCTGTAAGCGTTGCCACCAATGGTACATTAATAAACCGGGATATTGCAAAACAGTTAAAGAGAGCGAATATGGATGTCTTTGTAAGTATCGACGGTGATGTTGCTGAGATCCATGACTCGATGCGAGGTATAAAAGGTGCATTCGACCAGGCAATACACGGGATTAAATTATTTCAGGAGGAAGGTATTGATCCTTTAGTGTTAACAACAGCCACCAAGTTGAATATAGAAAGGATTCCTCAAATAATACAACTTATGGAAGAACTTGGTGTTAAAAAACACAGTGTACAGTGTCTATTGCCGATGGGATTCGGAAAAAAGAACGCGGAAAAGCTCAGGTTGAAATCCTCGAGGATAAAGAGTCTTGTTAAATATCTTGAGAGCGAGAATATAACTGGTACAAGTTACTACTACACTCTTGAGCCTCCACCAGAGCAAACAATAGATCTTACCTGGTCAGGTGCATGCCGTGCAGCACATTCCTATTGTTCTATTACGCCCGAAGGAAATGTCGTCCCTTGTAACTTTTTCTGGGGTATGAATGGCGAGAACCTGCACGACCATACATTTGCATGGATTTGGGAGAACTCGAAGCTTTTGAACTATTTCAGAAACATCCAGTTAAAGGACATCAAAGGAGTATGCAGGGACTGCAAATGGCTGGGGCGGTGCCGTGGGGGATGCAAAGCTGAAAATTATGCATACGGTGATATTTTTGGCTCCAGTCAAAGCTGCTGGGTCGCGGATGAGATGAGGCAGAATACTGCGCAGCGTCGTGAGTGTGAGGTTAAAACAGTATACGACATTGGATAATAAATAAATAAGTAAGGAAGGATAATAAATGACCGAAAAAGCTAGAGTAACTGCCAAACCTGAAGTAAAAAGTGAGAATTCAGTATACCATGCTCTCAGTCCTCTTTCATCTCAATCCACACATTCACCTTTTAGAACCAGGCCGCTGATTATCAGGGAATTATCAGGCTTGAAAGATGAAGACAGAACATCCCGCAGCCTGCAAGAACCTGGCAGCAGCATCCCAGAGGGTCACAACTTCAGCCGTGTAAGGATTCACCCGAAAGGTGCTGTCCATACCCCCCCCATCCAGACAAAACTAAGGATCAACAAACCCGGGGATGTATATGAGGAGGAGGCTGACAGGGTGGCTGATGCGGTAATGCGGATGCCTGAGCCGGGGGTGCGGCGGCAGGTGGAAGAGAAAAAGGAGGAAGAAGAAGAACCACTCCAGATCAAAGAAAATCCCAGCCAGACTACTGAAGTTACTTCCAACCTTGAATCCAGGATTAATTCGTTAAAGGGCGGTGGCCAGCTTCTGCAGGAATCTGTGGGAAACTTTTTTGAATCCAGATTTGGCCATAATTTCAGCCACGTACGCATCCACAACAATACGGAAGCTGCCCGAATGGCTCGATCACTGAATGCAAAAGCGTTTACAACTGGGCGAGATATATTTTTTGGAACTGGGCAATATGCGCCAAAAACACAAAAGGGAAAAAATTTGCTAGCGCATGAGTTGGTGCATGTTTTGCAACAAGCAGGCAGGCATGTACGTAATAAAAGTATTAATTGTAATGAAAGAGAAAATACAGAAGATGAGGACTCGCTGGCATTAAAGGACATTAATAGAGGTAATGAAGCAAGAAACAAGGGAAGTAGTGGCATCCATAGGTCTCTAATCTTTGAAAAAATCCAGACCTCCAAGTCGCTCATGAAGCAGACCACTTCTAAGGAGAGCAAATTAAAGAAACTCAAAATTAATGTTGAGGAGCTACCGGATAATTTACTAGTATGTATTCCTGTAGCAGAAAAGTTTCTAGATCTAGTTTGGAACGACTATATTAGATGGTTTTATGGAGTTAGGTATCAGACAAAAACTGATTATTTAAGAAGGTCAGCCGCTTTTTGGAAAAAACCAGAAAACATGCAGTTTGATCCACTCCGTCATAAGGGATGCAAACTTGTAATTCAGAAACTATTACAAGAGAAATTTTCACGTGAATATATAGAGGAGCTACGAGATGTTTATTCGGACCATGAAATGCGTGGAAAGACTCAATCACTATGGATTATATCAAAAGTATTAGGTGTCAAAAATCTGAAAGTGGGCTTTCATCCTTATGAAATTAAAATCTTCGACGAAGGGGGATTCGGTTTCTTATTTATTTCGCAACAAGAAGCGCGTGTAGGAATAAGAAAATGGAATAAAGATAAAACACGTATTATCTGGCAAGGTGATTTCTTATTTCACATATCTACGGTTAACTTAGGACTATCATTAAAATTCAGTCCGCCAATAAGTGTAAAAAAGGGAAAAAAGATTATGAAACCGGTTTGTTTTGACATGAAAGAATCAAACGTATCATATTCGGGTGATAGTGGTTGGAAGCCCTTCGAATCACGAATAGGTTGGTCGCCAGATGATTTCAAAAATGCAACGATAAGTGTCGTCTCGGGTCCATCGGCTGAAGCAGTTATTATTGAAGGTAAATTAGATACATCAGTAAGTCTTTGTCATTCAAGAAGGGGCTGCATAAAGCTACCTGCTGATAAAATTGATATAAAACCGACTGGTCTTGGTGTTAAGGCAGTAGAAGTTGGGACGGGAATAGTGACAGGCGGTTTCATTCCACTTGAATTTTGTGATCTCAATCAGATCATCAGTGAGAAAGATATTGAAGCTTTTAAATGGATGGCCAGAGAAGAACTTTCGTTACTTCATCGGGCTGGAGAATGGCAATTAACTAAGTCACAACGAATTCAACTCAAGAATTGGCTCCTCAGCGATCCTATAAATGGCTTTCTAAGAGCTCCTGCAAGCGAACTCAAGATAATTGGGTACACGAGCCCTTTTTGGGCAACGGCAAATACGTATGAAGAAATGATGCGGGAAAATAAACATCTAAGCTTTATGAGGAGTCTTGCAGTGAGCAATTTTGTAGAGGATACTATGAAAGATGCACTGGTAGCGGATGTATACATGTTTCATGTTGGATGTGAAGAATACATTAAGCATTTTGGAAGACCTAGGAACTTCCGTATTAATAGAAGAGAATACCGGGTGTTTCAGGGGGTTGATCTGATTTTAAACGACAACTTAGTATTTACCGTTGAATTCTAGGAGCATATCGAGAAGGAGTCTAATGAAAAACAAAGGAGCCGGTTGCCACCTTAATAAAAACAGAGCTCTTAAACCAATTCTCCATAAACAAAAAAAACCCTCAATTTACTTAGCAGGACAGAATCAAAACCGGACACTTTGAGCAGATTTAACCTGCTGCTGATGGAATTCTTCAATTGATATTTCACTGGCGTGCTCATCTCTGCATGAGTTGGATGCTTTCTTTGAATATCTTGCAACAAAATCAGAAAAAAGACTTGTTCTGATTATTGACGAGTTTCCATTTATTAGAGTAAAATTCCCTGAGACCCTGTCAGTGCTACAAAACAAATGGGACAATCTACTTAAAAAAACCAGGATAATGCTTGTGTTTTGTGGATCCTCCATCAGTATGATGAAAAAATATACCCTGGACTACAAAAGCCCTATCTACGGCAGGCGAACAGGGCAGTGGATGGTGGACCGCCGCCCCTCTTCTTGTCCAACGATTTCCCGGTCAATGCGATCCTTTTAGGCCGGTTGACTGCTTAATACAGCAATTCATTGGGCAAATACCACAGTTAATAGAGGAGGCAGTCAGGTTGAGCAGGTATGCCAGTGGGTCATAGGAGTAACCGATGCAGACGCCGTCGTCTTCATAGTCAGCATGCAGATTGGTATTGGGAAATGCGGCGAATTCGACGTGGAGCTGATCTATGCACGGAACCTAAGATTGATGACGTCACCCGGTGGTGCCGTAGGGGTAAGTTTGATCTGGAATCTGACGGATTCAGGAGCTTACACGGGTCCTTTTATGGAGTTGCCAGTCGGTTACGGTGTGACGTTTTCATCTTCGGGTGTTATATCTGATGCAGGTCGTGAGGAGGAAAGTCCACAGGGCATTAAGTTCGGCATAGGGACTCCAGGGGACGCAATCCTGTACGAACAGTACATGCAGATAAGCGGCCAGCGTCGGCTAGCCGTGGCTCGCGGTGTCTGTGAGAGCTCCGCCCAAAAAAGATCATGGCAGGTACCGAGTTTCTATGGTATCACACCACACCCTCGCTGACCAGTAAAACCACGCAATCTCGATGACATGCGATTAGAGAACACGAAAACCAGTGTCGCATACGTCGCGATCATCGGGGGTGTCCAATGCTTTGCGCAACCACGTCCCCCTCTGGATATACTTGAGACGCTCTCGTTCTGATCAGCACCAAAGCCTGCCGCAAGGTATCCTTGTGCTGTGGCTGTTGATGGAAGGCGAGGCTCGCACTCATGAAAACCATTCCGATTGATCCGGATACGGGTTTTTTGGTTCTGCTTTACGTGGTGATTTAAGAGAGGATGGCGTTTAATAATTCAGACTTGTCTTTCAAAGATGTAGTGAAAAACAATAACAAGTAACCCACTTAATGTATGACCCATCAAAATATAAATCCTATTGCTATCGATTCATCTGATTATCAATAAATTACCCCAAATCCAGCAACATGTGTCATCGGTTAAGAGTAATATTGTAATGGAGCACGGATGACACGGATATTAAATAAATCCGTCAAATCCGTGTCATCAGTGTTCGATTTAAATTAAATTGGAGAATCGTATGAAATCATTGGTCTTTTGGAAAATAATACATACCGACTCTGTCAAACTCCTTAACAGATGACCAATGAATCCAGCAAGTAGAACAATCTGGCTTGCTTTGATCCCATCTCTTAGACAACTATCTCAACTTTTCCACCCGACTTCTTCTGTACAAGAGCAATACGTATCGCTTCTAATTCCTCCACAAGTTGCTTAATACTTAATCGAAGAAATTTACATTTCCATGCCATATACCTTTAGAAAATCATCCCTACAATTCACAAAAAAATGTGTGCCATGATGTTGAAATCCTTATTAAGATCTTGCAAAATGTGGGAAAAGGTTGGATTGTATTTTGTGTTTTTGCTCCGAAAATAGATGGCACATTTTCATAATCATGGATGACCTGAAGGGTCATGGATGCTTTTTCTGAAATACGGATTTTTATGGCATTAAAAATTAAAATTCAGAAGAATTAAATATTAATCTGACAATATCAAGCTAAAACATTATCTTCTTTCCTGTGGCATCCCTGTTGTACTTTCCCAATTCACTTTTTATAAGCAGATCACCACTTAACACCGGGCCGTCCCTGCATACTCTGAGACCAGATGGATCAATGGTACATGCGCCGCATACACCGATACCACACTTGAAATACCTGTGAAGACTTAATTGAGCCATTGCCTCAAGCCCTGCTGCCTGTAGAATATCCAGCACGCTTTTCATCATCAACTCCGGACCGCAGATATAGAACTGGTCAAACCCGGCCAGGTTGAACATGTCCATTGCTCCTGTTATAAACCCGTGATGACCTTTACTTCCATCGTCAGTAGCTATACTGACCACACCGCATTTTGAGAAATATTCCTCGAAAAGCAGTTCATCCGCTGTCCTGGCACCTATCAGGATAGTAACATCCAGGCCAAGGGATTGGGCTTGCTGCGCCAAGGGCAGCAGGGGTGCACCACCCACGCCGCCTGCAATGACCATAATCTTATTACCTTTCCCATCCCCATCCTCTTCTCCGTTCCCATTCCCATTCCCATTTCCTCCCCCGTCTCTGTCTCCGTCTCCTCCCCCTTCCCCTTTCACTTCAAATCCATTCCCGAACGGCCCCCTGATGCCAATACTATCTCCCACTTCCAGCTGTGACAGTGCTTCAGTAGCCTCGCCCACCCTCTGCACCGTGATGCTGCCCGGATGTGACAGGGCCATCGGGATTTCATCCAGGCCCCGGACCCATACCATTACGAACTGGCCGGGTGCAGCATCCGGTTCAATATCGGTCCTGAGAGTAATTATGGTAGGGGTCTCCCTGATGATCTCTGTTATTATCGCATTTACAGGTCTCACGGTTCCACCTTCCTGTGGGCAAGTCCGATTATATCGTCCAAGCAATGATCATTGGCCTTCATGTAAGCAGACAATCCACTGGTAATCTCACTGAAAATATTGACATTATCATACACGGCAGAGCCCACCTGTACCGCCGAAGCCCCGGCCATCATCATCTCCACTGCATCCTGCCAGCTTCCGATACCGCCAACACCTATGACAGGTATATCCAGTGCTTTATACAGATCGTATACGCATTTTACAGCCACCGGACGTACTGCAGGGCCGGAAAGGCCACCGTACAGGTTGCCAAGGATTGGATACCCGCTATGGATATCTATCGCCATGCCCCGCACCGTATTGATCGCGACAACAGCATCGGCTCCACCCCTGCTCGCAGCCTCACCGATCTCCACGATATCTGTGACATTCGGGGTGAGCTTGACCCACACCGGTACATCGGTTGTCCGTTTGGCAGCCCTGGTGATCTCTTCCACCAGTACCGGGTCAGTACCAACTACAGTTCCGTAACCACTGGCATGGGGGCAGCTCACATTTAATTCATAGGCACTGGCACCCTCCAGTCCGATAATTATTTCTGCAAACTCATCCGGATGTGCCCCGAAAACGCTGGCGATCACAGGAACACCACCTTCACTGGCAATCGAAAGTTCTTTCCTGAAATCCCTGTAAGACGGATTTGGCAGGCCCATTGCATTCAGGAAACCACAATCCAGTTTGAGCATGGTGGGGTTGGGGTGGCCTTCCTTTGGCTCGGAGCCTATGGACTTTGTGACCACGGCACCTGCGCCTTCTCCTGCCATACGCCTCAGTGAGGCACCTGTGGTGCCAAGAACGCCTGCCGCCAGTATGGTCGGGTTTTCCAGCTCAAGACCGGTAAGTTGTATCGAAATATCGGTTGCGGACATACTATCCATAGACCTCGTCAACCGTATATCCGTTATGCACAACCTTTGATATTTTTCTCACCAGGACGGCCGGGTCATCTGCCTGGAATACGTTCCTTCCTATTGCCACACCCCGCCCGCCTGACTGTATAGAATCATATACCATCTGCAAAAGATCACGCTCTGTCTCCATTCGGGGTCCTCCGGCTACAACTATTGGTACAGGACAGCCGTTCACCACTTCCCGAAACGAATCCGGGTCACCGGTATAATTTGTCTTGACAATATCTGCGCCAAGTTCGGCACCTACCCTGGCCGCATGCCTGACGTACTCTACATCATGTTCGGAATTAACCTTTGGTCCTCTTGGATACATCATTGCCACCAGGGGCATACCCCACTCATCGCATTTGCTGGCGATCATGCCCAGTCCCTTCAACATCTCTGCTTCATCCTCGGCACCAATGTTAATATGTACCGATACTGCATCTGCTCCCACTTTTATTGCCTCTTCCACTGAGGTGACCAGTACCTTATGGTTGGGGTCAGGGGCCAGTGAAGTGGACGCTGACAGGTGTATGATCAGTCCTACATCCCTGCCGTAACCACGGTGGCCGTACTTGGGTAAGCCCATGTGTCCCAGTACAGCATTGGCACCGCCTTCCGCTACTTTGTTCACAATTTTCGACAGGTCGGTCAATCCTTTAACGGGACCTGCACCAACACCATGATCCATGGGAATAATTATTGTCCTGAGAGTTTCCCTGTCAAAAATTCGTTCCATCCGTACCAATTTCCCAATGTTTGGAGACCTTATGACATTCGTTTGCATGTGTTCCACCTGGAATATTCAAGGTTCTGATTGTACTTATTTATTTAGATTTTAGTATTTATTTCACGTTTCTAAAATTATTCACTTTTAATAATTTAAAAAAAGTACTTATCCTAATAGATAACAACAATATATTTGGTTGAAAAACAATGATGAAAAATAACATTTTATTAAGAGACATTATGACAAGGGGGGTAACTTCGGTTCCCATGGATATCACCCTTAGAGAAGTTGCAAAAATAATGGTTGACCAGAACGTTTCTGGCGTAGCAGTTACAGACCATAACGGGGAAATTATGGGATTTATCACAGAAATGGACATGTTGCATGTAGTTGTCGATAAATCACTGCTGGATAACACTGCCGAAGCAATAATGACGACTTCGTTAAAATCGATTAGCCCTTCCACTGATCTGGAAACTGCTTCCAGTGTCATGTTGGATGCACGTATTCACAGACTGATCATACTATCCGAACCAGGTATGGGGGCATCAGATCGTCCTGTGGGTATTCTCAGTGCCAGTGATATCATCAGGCAACTGACGCTGTAAGAATATACGCTGCAAGGACTTATTTTCGCATCGGTGGGAGCCTGCAAAGTTTCGAGCTTAGCTGTGCGTGTATCCTGATTATGTCATATTTAGTCAACAGTCCGGACAGCCTTGTGGGATCATCTCTGTCCACAACAGGCAGTCGTCCGATATTGTTATCCAGCAATTTCCTTAAGGCTTCTTCAAGATTCTCGTCTTCATATGTCACAATCAGCGAGCGGGCCATAATATCACCGGCAGTTACACTGTCCCTTTCATTGGTGGGGACTTTTTCCGCATCCTCAAAGGTCACCATACCGACCAGCTCCAGGTTATCCAGGACAGGATACCCCAGATGACCGTATTTATGGATGAGGTTCAGCACTGTCTGAATCTTTGTGGTAGGGTCGATTGTGATGATATCGCTACTCATAGCTTCCTTTGCCGTTACAAGTTCCAGCACATCTATTGTCATCTCACGACGGTGGGCAGGTGAGTCCATCCTTGTGGGCACCTGTTTTTTATATATGGACCATTTGCCTGACAGAACATATGCCAGGGTGGAGGCAAGCATAAGGGGCGGCAGCAGGTTGTAGTTGCCTGTTAGTTCTGATACCATTATTATTGCGGCGATGGGTGTTTTTGCCACACCTGCAAGCAGGGCTGCCGTCCCGACCAGCACAAAGGTAGCTGGCTGCAATACTATAGTAGGGAACAAAGTATGGAAGGTCAGTCCCAGCACGCCGCCCAGCATAGCCCCAATTACCAGTGAGGGAGCGAACACACCACCGCTGCCACCGCTGCTGATGGTAAAGGATGTGGCAAGGATCTTGGCGAATACCAGTAGCAGCATAAGCCCTACTACAAGTTGCTGGTCTAAGGCCTGTTGGATGAGCCCGTATCCTACACCCAGGCTTTCAGGTATGAAAAATGCAAGGATGCCAAGTAAAAAGCCGCCGATGGCAGGCCTGTAATGTCGGGGTATGGTCAACCTGTTGAAGACGTTCTTCATACCGTAGAAGATATGTACATAAAAGATACCAACGGCTGCACATGCGATACCAAGCAGTGCATAGAAAACAAGTTCGTATGGGTTGGTGAACTGGTAATTGGGCATGATGAACATGGAACCCCAGCCGAACACTGAACAGAATATGGAATAAGCGATGGTGGACGAGATAAAGGCGGGCACGATGCCCTCTGATTCCGAGCCCTGCCTGTACAGTACTTCGATTGCGAATATTGCGCCGCCAAGTGGGGCCTTGAATATGCTGCCCACACCGGCAGCCATGCCGCATATTACGAGAATGCGGCGGTCCCGGTCACTAAGATGGAGCCTGGTGGCAAGTATGGAACCAAAACCTGCACTGATCTGGGATATTGGTCCTTCCCTGCCTGCGCTTCCTCCTGAGCCAATGGTTATCATGGATGTCAGTGCTTTAATGAAGGGGACCCTGGTTTTGATTTTGCCTTGCTTATGGTGATAGGAATCGATAACCGAATTAGTACCTTCTCCCTCTGCTTCAGGGGCAAAGCGGTACACCAGGTAGCCTGCAAGCAGTCCTCCGAGCATGGGGAGCAGTATTAATAATAAACGGTTGGGCTCGCCTGTAACAACGGGTAGGAGGTCAACATCACCTCGTGGGGTAATAGGGAAATATCCGCCGATGCCGCCTAATAGGTAATAGGTGGCATAATACAGGCCTGAATAGAATATGATGGCAACAATCCCGCCCACAATACCTACAAGGATGCTGAGGGCTGTCCATCTCTGGACTTCTTTCAGGTCGAGTTCACGTATTATTTCATGTATCTTGCTGCTGAAGTCCATTTTTATCACACCAACCTGGGGGTGTGAATGGTTGATGAATTTGTGTAGTGGATAATGAATTCAGTGGGTAATTGGTGTTTTAGAAATGACTGTCGAGTTTTTCCTGGGATAAAATAATTTGCAGTACCCGTTTGTTCAACCTTCTTTGATTTTTCAGGTGTTATTAATACAGTATGAGTAATAAGGTTAATGCATTACAAATTTGTGGAATTTATTTGGTTGTTAAATTTGCTGCGAAAATAGCATTTTCATGCTTATGGGTGTCTTGGAGGGGCATGAAAGTTCCAGATTTTCAGATTATTCCAGGGATGGTTGATGTTCGTATAATATCTCCTGATGTGAAAATTTTATCTTTGCGAAGCCAGGGATTTGCTCTATTGTCTATCAGAATATTAGCAAAACCACAATTTTATATAATATCTTTATTAAAATGGTTGCTATGAAACTTGAAAAGCGTTTGGAGTTACTGAATGAGAAAGTTCAGGAAGATGACTTTTTGAATGCAAGGGGTCTTGGGAAGCAGGTTGAGGAGCTTATGGCTTATGATGCGGTGTTGAATAATAAGTTGCTTCAGCTGATTGATATTGATCTGGATGATGGGGTCAAGGTTAATTATGCAAAGTTTGAGGGGTTGGTGGGGAAGATATGAGTACAATTGAGTACAATAAACAATTTAACAAATTATCAGGATAGAAGAAAATTGGAGGTACAATATGCCTGAAGCAGAATTATTAGAAAGAATAGTATCCGACCTTGATTTCTTAAAAACAAAAATATTATCCATCGAAGAAACCATAGGGGAAATAAATAACGATCTGCATCATGTAAAGCCAGAGTATATCCGGAAGCTTGAATCAATAAAAAAAGAAGGTACTATTTCCAGTTCAGATTTTGAAAAGAAATTTGGTGTCCGGCTTTGAAATACAATTACGAAATCAGCAGACAGCTTGAAAGGGAACTGGATAAACTCAGGAGAAGAAATAAAAAGCAATTCGAGATAATTTTGAAAAAGATGAGCGAAATACTGGAAAATCCTCAACATTACAAACCGCTCCAGCATGATATGAAAGGATTGCGAAGAGTTCATATTGGTAAATCCTTCGTGCTTGTTTTCGAGATTGTTGAAAATGAAAACAAAGTGATTTTTCTGGATTTTGACCACCATGACAATATATATTAATGACTACTGAAGCGTTTGTCTCCTATGCCGTGGGCTGCATGTTCGGCAAGTATTTTCATGTATTATGCGAACCTTGTTAGGATATATTCAACAAATTGGATTTATGCGAAGTGAATTCGAATATACAACGCTATACGCAATTGACTTTAAATGCTTTTTTGGTTAACGCACATCCAAGGAAAGGTAGGGGAGAATGAGAAAAACCAAGGTGTTTATCAGTTCGGTCATAACTGGATATAAGGATCGAAGGGACGCCGCAGAAGATGCCATCAACGATTTAAATCGATTTAGAGGATTCAACTTTGAAGCAATACGCATAGAACCGGACAAACATCCTGCCGAGAACAAGTCTTCTCAAAAGGTATGTTTGAATGAAGTTGAAGCGTGTGATATTTATCTCGGCATTTATGGGGCAAGTTATGGATGGGGCGACAGTCCTGCCGATATTTCTCCGACACACGAGGAATTTAGGGCGGCTAATGGTAAAAAATACTGTTTTATTTTTGTTGAGAAGATCGAAAGAACAAAAAGAGAACCAAAACAAAATGAATTTCTGGACGAAGTCGGGAAGTACACAAAGGGTCTGTTTTGGAATAAGTTCGAAACAGTGGGTGACCTAAAACATAGGATAACCCTTGCATTGCTGAATTTTATGGGAGCTAATTTTGAAGAGTGTTTACCAAACTACTTGAAATCACTTTTACGTGAAAATGAACGAATCGATAGATTGTGGCCTGACGATGTTGACTTACTTCCTGTAAGCGAGGTCGTGCAACTTGAATTAAGAGCGAAAGAACAAAGAGAAGAAAATAAATCTCCAACCGAATATGATGAAATTGAAAGGCATTCAGAGAAAACTCCTCTAAGTCTGACGTTTGCTGATGCAATTGAAAAAAAGCAGAGGCTGCTTGTCATTGGCGATCCGGGTGCCGGGAAAAGTACTTCCCTCCAATGGATAACTTATTCATACGCAAAACAGATTTTAAACAATTCTCAAAAAGAACTTCCTGTGCCAATTTATCTGAATCTAAAGTTGTACAATGGCAATCTTTGTAGGTCAATCGCAACCCATTTTGCAGAGAACGGTATCGAGTGCGATGAAAAAACCGTAAAGGAGTGGATTAAAAAAGAAAAATTCCTATTCCTTCTTGATGGCTTTGACGAGCTAGACGATTCATTAAAATGTTTGAAAGATATTAAAGATCTCATAGGAGCGTGTTCAGGAGAAAGTCGATTCGTTGTTACTTCACGAAAAATTGAATCTCTCAAAGATTTAAAAAGCTTAAAATTCGAAAATGTAGATGTTAAACAGCTTTCAAATCCCCAAATGGAACTGTTTACCGAAAAGTATCTTGGTAAAGAGAAAGGAGGTAGGTTATTAAAAGAATTGGAAAGACATAGTTTAATAACTGAAGCCAGAAACCCATTGATACTTTGGTTCATGATACTGGAATTCCAGAGAGACGAATCTAAAATATCCGCAAATAAAGGAGTGCTCTTCAAAAATGTCATAGAGCACCATTTTTTGAAAGAATGGGATGAAAAAGTAATCCCCACAAAACTTGACAGCCAGAAATATACCAATCTAAAGATTGAAGTTCTTTCGAGATTGGCTTTCTTTATGGTGGTAGAGGATGATTCAGTAAAAATTGAAGAAGGCAAAGCGAAAGAAATCATTGATGATGTTATCAAAGAAGGTAGAACAAATTATAAAGATATAAGAGATGAACTATTAAGACAACTATTTAAATCTCATATCCTTACAAAAGTAGGCACAGAGTTGAGTTTCTGGCATAAAAGCTTCAGAGATTACTTTGCTGCTTTAGAATTGGTAGATATATTCCAGAGAGACCCTGAGGAGTTAATGAATCAGTATGCCACAGAGAGGTGGGAGGGGGCTATACTCTTTTTTGTTGGAATAATAGACGATCCCTCAGATTTTGTCAACCGCTTGATCCAGCCATTCTGGTGGAATTTATTAAAATATAGATCTCAAGTTATGTTTCGATTGTCTCTGGCAGCTAAATGTATAGGCGCGAATAATAGGGTCAGTATCGAAACGCAGGAAAAAGTTATCGAGCAATTAACAAGTTTTATTCAGATATGGGAATCAGGAGAGAAACCTTTGTCACTTTATTCATGGGTGTATTTTCTATTTTATATGCCTCTTGAAGCTTTTCAAGCATTAGGAGAAATGAAATCTGAAAAAGCCGTAGATTACTTGGGAAAATATCTTGAAACACACGAACATGGCCAACGTGCTGTCAAAGCATTGCTGAATGTGCCATTAACAGAGAAAGCTCAGAATTCGTTGTTATATGCTGCTTTGCGGCATGAAGATGGTGTCGTTCGAGATTATGCGTCAGAAATTTTAGCCGAGAGCATGTCACAAGAGATTGAATCGAAACTACTCCAAGTACTCAACGACAGTATAGAAAAAATCGAGGTTCGTATCAATGCTCTTTACACTTTAAGGGGGCACAGTGGTTTGAATCATTTTATCCCTCTCTCAATGAAGAAAAAGTATTCTGACGAAGTTATTTGTTCAATAGTAAAATTAGCGCTAGAACCTGCGGGGGATTTACAAAGCAATGCGGTATGCACTTTGGGCTGTTTTGGGGGCAAGGATGAGAAAAAAAGGATAACCAATCTACTTATTCACGCTCTTCTTAACAATCCTGATGCTGACATCCGTGCCAATGCTGCATATGCTCTGTTTCGGCACCGAACTAATTCGGTTCGGAAAGCCTTGATTCAGGCATTGGATGATAGAAGTGTGAAGGTTCGGATAAGGGCTGCACATGCATTTAGATATGTAGGAATTGATACCGAAGAAGAAGAGAATGAGGCATCGCGAAAATTATCAAATCTATTTAGCGATAAAGATAATAGTGTAAGAATAAATGCTATAGAAGCATACGGGTACGTTCGAAGAAATCCCACTGATGCGGAACTATTTCACCTAGTCAAACTATTGAAAGATGAAGATATTTCGATTAGGTCTTATGCTGCAGAGACATTGGGATGTTTGAAGGCAGAATGTGCTTTTGATCAATTGAATGAAATGGTTGAGATTGAAAGGTATGCTATCCCATGGGCTTCCGCTGTCTGGGCTATACTTCAAATCGAACCGAATTTTATAGAGGATATCAAGGAAAATCAATGGGAAGATCAGTATATTAGGTTGCTATATGATGATGACATAGATAAACGTACAGCAGCAGCAGGGATTTTGGAAAAAATTGGTACTGATAAAGCTCTTCCATTTCTTAAAGAAATAGCAAGCGATCCTGCTAAAAGTAGGGACATAGGCAGATTGTTTCCTGCAATTCATAATATTGAAGAGAGAATCAAGAGGCGTGATATATAATCTTCGTCGACTGCGTATAACATAGCATATTTGGCTTCGGTAATAAAAACAATCGTTAAACGCACATAAGCAAAAATGAGATTTAATTATGGGAAAAGACATAAAGCGTAAACCATTTCCATCAGGAGATCTGGAGGCATTATGCAAAGTTCTAGCTGATACAGATACAGGATTGACAGGTACTGAGATTGCTCACACATTAGCTCAAATCAATCTCATCAATACTGACCCAACAATGACGAAATGGAAACGCTTATACAATGCACTTGCAGAAGATCAAAATAAACGCCAGTCCGGTAATAAGGTTCTTTCATTTATAGCTATAGCACTTCAACCTACGAGATATATCAACAATATGGGACACTATGAATCAATGCTAAGGAGCATAAATACTATTTTAGCCTTTCATGGATTAGAATTCAGAGATGATGGTAAGTTTCATACAATCAAACCAGTTTCTACATTAGCAGAAGCAGAAAAACGAGCTCATAAATTGAAAACCTCTATTTCAGATCGTAACCTACACAAGGATCTATTACATTTTTGTATGGCTGAGTTGCTTCAGGATAATTATTTTCATGCTGTACTTGAAGCTACAAAAAGTGTAGCATCAAAAGTTCGTTCAACGACGGGTCTTACTAGCGATGGCGCCCAACTCATAGATGATGCTTTTGGTGGACCCGACCCAATTCTAAAGATAAATGCTTTTAAAGCAGATACTGAAAAAAGTGAACAAAGAGGATTTACAAATTTAGCGAAGGGATTGTTTGGAACATTTCGAAATCCCACTGCCCATGCTCCAAAAATCGAATGGAATCTTGAAGAGCAAGATGCTTTAGACCTTTTCACACTTGCATCCTATGTATTACGAAGAATTGATAACAGCCATAAATGAGGAAATATAACTGTGAATACATACTATATTTACTATATTGACCTGGAAAAAGGTCCACCCCGTATCTATAACCACAAAGTATCCGAAAGCGAAGTGGAAGATGTTTTATTAAGACCCAGGGAAGACCACCATGGCAGAGACGGTTCACGGATAGATTTAGGTTAGACTCGTGCAGGACGTTATCTCAGAGTAATTTATATTCCAGACGCAGAGCAAGAAAGTGTTTTTATCATAACAGCCTTTGAATTGACAGGTAAACCATTAGTAGCATATAAGCGCAGGAGGCGAAAGAAAGAATGAAGCAGAGTAAATTTCCAAAAGGATGGGATGAAGAAAGGGTACACAGAGTTCTGGCCCATTATGAAAAACAAACAGAAGAGGAAGCCTTAGCCGAGGATGAGGCAGCCTATGAGGACAGAACCCGGACTACAATAGATATCCCTGTTGAATTAGTTCCTGCTGTTAGGGAACTTATCGCAAAGCATCAGACATTACAGCGTCCGAAGACAATGGCAGGTAATAGCGGATAAAAGTGAAATCAAATATTTTCCAAAATTCTCCTATCAACGAATTTCATTAATCTGCAAAACATCAGGCGCTCTGTTGTAGAGAGGTTGGTGAATACCAGATGATACTGAATAGGATGACCATCTGTTGATCATGGTGATATAAAGCGGGCACAGAAGCAAGATATACCAGAAATATTGATGAGATAAAACTAAAGTGATGTACATGATTCCCAAATTTGATAATAATGGAAATTTACCTGCAGGATTTATAACTCCTAAACTTGATGAGTTTAAAGAACATTTTGTTGATAATTTTCATGATTCAACAACACGCAAGAAAATATTCAATGGGTATATCAGGTATAATAGTAAATTAGACGTTATAAAAGTAGCTACAGTTCAATGGGTAAATGGGAGTTATACAACAAGCAAAGTAAATCCAGAGGATATTGATTTCGTCACTCATATAGATGCAATTGAATTAGATGAATCAGAAGAAATAAAGGAAATATTCTCAAAATTGACAGATAAAAGTAGAGCAAAATCTGAATGTACATGTGATGTTTATTTTATTGCAGTTTACCCCCCTGAAATTACTGAATTGTATGAAAATACAAAAGAAGATATTGAGTATTGGTCTAAATGGTTTGCCCATGACAGAGAGAACAATCCAAAAGGCATTATCGAATTTAATTTATCAGATGGCTCATTTAATATAGAAAAATACTATGGAGGTATGATCAATGGCTGATGATTACAGGGATCCATCTATAATACAGGAAGAACTTTCAGATCTGGAAACATTAATTCGGAAAAAAGAAAAGTTGATTTCAAAATACCCTGACAAATATTCTCTAAAAGTGAGTTACCAAAGTATAAAAGATAGAGAAGAGCATCTGCTATTGGAACTGAAAAGTTCATATGGAAGACATCAAATAGACACCTTCGATTTTGTCTTGGATGGTGATGTAGTTGATAAACACAGTATATCATTATCATTCTTTGGGGATTTTGTATCATATTTACAAGATGTTGTTGCATCAATAGCTCAATCATTAATTGATAAGCCTACACTAAAAGGCACAATATCTAAAGAGATTCTTAACGCGTCTCGATTAGATTTAGTTGCAACTACAACTGGTTCTTTTAGATTTGTTCTATCCAGTCATCAACCCCAGCTTGGAGAGTCAATTGCTAAAAAGGCACTCCAACAGTTCACAAATTTAGCTGACTGTGAGGATGATAAAGATAAAATCAAAAACATGACTGAAAATCTTGGAATAAGGGCAATTAGAAAATACCAGAATCTTTTGGAATTATTATATAAAAATAATGCTAATGTGAAGATGTACGATAAAATTGTTCCTGATGGATTTCACACAAAAGAGATTACCAGTGATATGGCAGAAAAAATATACAACGTAATCAGTGAAGTCGCTGAACTCCCTGCAGAATCGGTCACATATTACGGAAAATTAACAGGGGTAAACATCCGTTCCTGTAACTTCGAATTTGTATTAGATAAAAGCAATGAAATAATAAAAGGAACTTTTGGTGATTCTCTGTCAGAGGAAACAAAAAAACGCCTTGACACCAACACAACAGTCAAATTTAATGTATCGACTGCACTTGAAGATGTGTTCAATGAAGAGAAAAAGGTATGGCAAATAGTTGGTTTTGTGGATTAATTGCAAAACTCGTTTGTTAGAACAATAAATAAAAGATTTCATGTTTCAAAAACCAATATCAAACAAAGCAACCACAGAGGACACCACTATGAGCAACAAAGAACTATTCATCAACACTTACCTTGACAAGATCGCTGAAAAATTCAACATCAATAAAGACCAGGCGTTTGAGATATTCTCAATGGCTGCCATACTCGACAAGACATTTGATGAAATTTATGCTGACGTAATAATAAAAAGCTCTGCTGATGGGGGAATTGATGGAATATACTTTGATGAACAGGATGGGTTCTACGTAATGGAAGTATTCCAGTGCAAAAATTCACCAAAACTTGTGCAAAACCAGTTAGAGAAATTAAAACAGGACTTTGCAGAAGTCTTTGAAAAGGGAAGGAGAGACAAACCCAATACAGAAGGGTTGATGCCGAAACTTGACGAATACATTTCAATAACAAAGAAAGGATACCATATAGACCATCATCTGAACTTTATATTTAATGGGGATGTAGAAGATACAAAATACGCTACAAACAAAGACCTGTTCGAATCATATAATGATCCGTATGGCAATTTAGCAATATTTGACTCCAATGAACTGGATAAGCGTATTGATAATTTAATAAAAAGCGATAAAAAAAGAAAAGAAGTCAAATTCACCTTTAATGCAGAAAAGTCAAACATATCGCCAAAAGAGCCACAGGCACTGATCTCATTTTCAATATTGAACGTCAAAGCCGTCAATTTCAGGATGAAGGCACTTGAATTGTGTGAACTGGTTGACCTTGAGATCAAAACAAATGGTACTGAAGACAAGTTGTTTTCAGAAAACATAAGGGGTTTTCTGGGATACAATAAGACCAATCGCAAGATCAAAGAAACTCTGGATAACACATCCGAATCAGTCTATTTCCCCTTCTTAAACAATGGTATAACAATCCTGTGCGATGAAATGCAAATACCTTCAAATCAACAAGCAGGTCAATACATCGTGCCGGTTGTAAATCCGGTCATAGTTAATGGTCTACAGACTACAAAAGTAATACATGAAATCTATGAGAAAGACAAAACAAAACTGGATGATGTTTACATTACTGTTCGCCTGTACGAAACAAAAGATAAAGATCTTGTAAATAAAATAACTGAAGCCACAAACACCCAGACCTCCATCAATTTCAGGGACAAGATAAGCAACAAAGACTTCCAGAAATATGTAAAATTACTCTTTGAAAACAACGGTATTGCATATATCTCAAAAAGAGGAGAAATTTTCACTAACCAATTGAGCAAAGAAATGCATGAATCAATAACCAGTGAAAAAGCAATCAAATTCTGGTATGCAACATATTTTGAAAAACCCGAAATCGCTAAAAACTCCGTATCAAGAGTATTGGAAGAAGTATTTGATGCGACAAATCAGGAAAACCCTCTGGCAACACTATTTGATGGCGATAAAAATTCAACTGTATATCTGCAGATATACAATAGTTACCGGATAATAAAACTAGTTGTCGAAAAGAAAAAGAACCGGACGGATGCTGATAATCTCTTTGAGCACAGCGATGAGCTTCTAAGCTATGGGATATACAAATACCTTATGGCAAACCAGTTGGATTTTTCACAGAATAATGTAGAAGGCGGATATCAGCATGCAGTTGAAATTGTCAGGAAAAATGTATCGGATGAAAAAGATCGAAGAGAACAAAATGGGGAAACATATTCACATAGCAGTTACTTCAAAAGTGCCCAGTGTAGAATAGACTACAATACAGTAGCTGGCATCTCTGAAACATATAATCTTATTGAGAAACTGCACAGAATATAAGCGCAGGAGGCGAAAGAAAGAATGAAGCAGAGTAAATTTCCAAAAGGATGGGATGAAGAGAGGGTACACAAAGTTCTGGCCCATTATGAAAAACAAACAGAAGTGGAAGCCTTAGCCGAGGATGAGGCAGCCTATGAGGACAGAACCCAGACTACAATAGATATCCCTGTTGAATTAGTTCCTGCTGTCCGGGAACTTATCGCAAAGCATCAGACATCACAGCATCCGAAGACAACGGCAGTTAACAGCGGATAAAGAGTACTAGGAAATCTGCAATACATCTAAAAGAACCGCTTCAAGGGATCTGATAGATCTGGTATCATTGGGAATTTTTGAGCAAGTCGGCACTACTGTGACGGGTACAGCCTACATCCTAAAGGGGCCATATGGGGCCACAAAGGGGTCATAATGGGGCCAAAGGAGTAAGACCTTGATAATATGTTGTGGTAAATTATGCAAGATTTGAATGGTTGGTGGTGAAGGTATAAGTGAAAGAATTGATGAAATTGAAGCTGGAGAAATTCGACAAGGAGAATCTATGCAAAGAGAGGGGGAGTAAATGACTCACTCGATCACCCAATTGATCACCATGCCAGAAGGTAAAACACTGGAGTTCAAGCGCGACCTATCCTCACCCAAAAACATGCTCAAAACGCTGGTGGCTTTTGCCAACACCGCCGGAGGGCGCTTAATAATCGGAGTGGAGGATGATTCGAAAGAGATTTTAGGTGTCGAAAATCCGCTGGATGAAGAAGAGCGTATATGCAATTTGATCGCTGACAGTATCAAGCCACGATTGGTTCCTAATGTGGAACTGACCTCCTTTGAAGATAAGACCTTGTTGATTGTGGAGGTGTATCCAAGCGGGTCCCGGCCTCACTGGTTAAAAAAAGAAGGTCCAGAGGAAGGAGTTTATGTTCGACTTGGTTCTACTAATCGGAAGGCTGACCGGGAGCTCATTGCAGAACTTAAACGTGGTGTTGAGGGAAAGTCCTTCGATGAACAGGCTCTTCCCGACAGGACTGTGGATGACCTGGATTTTGACGCTGCAACGGCTTGCTTTGAAATGCATCGGAAACTGGTGAAAAAGGACCTGGAATCCCTACGTCTTGTCGCCAAACACCAAGGGCATCAGGTTCCTACAGTGGGCGGAATGTTGCTGTTCGGCAAGGACCGTGAGATGGTCTTTCCGGATGCATGGATACAATGCGGACGGTTCATCGGTAAGGACAAGGCAGATATTTTCGATCATATCGATATCCATGAGCATCTGCCTGTGGCTGTTGAAAGGGTTATGGAGTTTCTCAAGAAACATGCCATGCGTGGTGCGGACTTTTCCGAACTTCGGCGCAAGGACGTCTGGAGCATTCCTCTCATAATCCTGCGTGAAGCGGTGGTGAATGCCATTGTCCACGCAGACTATTCACAAAGAGGTGTTCCTGTCAGAATCGCCTTTTTTGATGACCGCATTGAGATAGAGAACCCTGGCATCCTACTTCCGGGTCTGACCGTTGAAGATATGCTGCAGGGTGTTTCCAAGATACGTAACCATGTCATTGCCCGTGTGTTCAGAGAACTGGACCTGATAGAGCAATGGGGCAGTGGTGTCCGTCGTATGTTCAAGGAAGCAGAAGCTTTCGGACTTCCCCAACCGGAAATAATTGAAGTGGGAATGCGGGTGAGGTTCATTGTCTATCTAGCAAATCCATTAGTACTGCCACCAGAGACTGGACCAGGTTGGGACCAAGTAGGGACCAAGTTGCCGACCCAGTTATCGACCCAGTTATCGACCCAGTTATCGACCCAATCTGATGTTTCGGTTCAAAGGTTGTTGTTGGCAATCAAAGATGGAGAAAAATCCTCAGGTGCTCTACGCAGTATTCTGGGGATTAAGCACCGACCTACTTTTCGGGATAACTACCTCCACCCTGCTTTGGATGCAGAATTGATTGAAATGACGATTCCAGAAAAACCCAGCAGCAGCAAGCAGAAATACCGCCTGACGGCTAAAGGGAACGAACTTTTAGCCACCGAACAGCAGGGAGGTGTGGAATGAGAACAGATACTAATAACACTGGACATGGTCCGGTGACTGGTGACCAGCCTCAGAACGATACTACCGGGATAGTGACACCCTACGTCCTGAAGGGTCATAATAGAGCCAAAGGAGCAAGACCTTGATAATGTGATTGCAGTGGATTTTACGAAGTTTGAAGGGCTGGTAGAACGCTTTGGAGAACTTACTATCTATATATAAAAAGAGGGAACAATGATGGAAGATCAGGAAATAAATTTCGCCTGGTTTAAGAAAGGTGCTACTCTTAGTGATAAGTCCGCTCGAAACGAATTTGGGCTTACACAGGAGGAAATTATTGAGGGCATTGAAGATGGCAAACTACATTACCGCATAAATAGTGTGTTTGGAAACCCATATTACAAGCTGATCCGAAGTGAAGTGGAAACATTTGTAGCTGAAAAATACGGTAGCAACTACCTTAAGGAGTATAAAATCAAGAAAAGGTTGGCACAGACCACCAAAAAATTGAAGAAATTGAAAACTCAAGTTGCCTCCCTGGAACAAAGAAAAGCTGAACTGTTAGCTAATCTTGATGACCTTGAAAATAACGATTAGGAGTCATGTAAATGGAAAAAAACTATCATTGTAACTGTAAATCCGGATGTAAAAATAACCGGTGTGCCTGTTTCAAAAATCATGAACCATGTGATGACAAATGTGGATGCACTGACTGCCAGAATCCGTTTAATGAAATAGATGTGGAAAAGTATTCAACCTGTGCTCTTGAAAATATCAATATTGTTAAAGCTCTGTCACAGGAAGAATTAGATGAGGAACATGAATTGCCATGCGGCTGTGAGACCGTTAAATTGAAAGATTTATTAAATGAATATGAATGCAAAGAATGCATGGAAGTGTACTGGTATTCATTTTGTTGGAATGGGGTGGTTCAAGATAATTGTACATGGCATTGTAAAATATGCGGAGAATGTAGGGATTGGAGAGAATGGCATTGCGAAATATGTAATAAATGCACATATGGGGTAACACTACCCTGTGAACACTGTGGTAAAAAAGGACCTTATCAGGATCTGGTTTAAATATGCAAAACGCAGAAAAAACCGCTCCGAGCATACTCAAAAAATTCTACGTTCGGGATAAGTATAAAAAAAGAAAACTCGTATAAAATAATTTTATCAACATAAAAGTTGAATTATCTTTTTACACTCAAATTACTCAGATTTTGTGAAATTATGATATACATGATGGAAAAAATACTACGCTCAGCCAAAACCCACCTCGAAAGCACACCAAACGCAGGCCATGACATCACCCACACCCTGCGGGTAAGGGACCTGTGCCTTCACATCAGCAGCATCGAAGGAGGTGATCCCGAGATACTGGAAGCCTCAGCCCTGCTTCATGATATCGGGCGGCCCGCCGAACTAAAGGACCCAGGCACTGACCACGCTGCCCTCTCCGCACAACTCTCCCCCGGCATACTTGACAAGGCAGGCTTTCCTGCACAAAAAATACCGGCCGTGGTCTATGCCATTGCCAATCACCGCTACAGTTCAGGAATCACACCGGACAGCCTGGAAGCAAGGATACTCCAGGACGCTGACAGGCTGGATATATCAGGTGCAGTAGGTGCGGCTATGACATTTACCTATTCGGGAGCCCACAACCACAGGTTGTATCATCCTGATGACCCCCTGGCCAGCAAGCGGGAGCCAGACGGGAACGAATATGCACTGGACCATATCCTCACAAAACTAATGCTGTTGCCCGAGTCCATGTATACAGATACTGCCAGGGGAATGGCAGAGGAAAGGAACAGGTTCCTGCAAATTTTCGTGGACCAGTTCATATACGAGATCAATACTGGCAGAGGGCCTGGAAATGGGTAAACCCGTAACTCCCCTGCTCACAGTGGACATAATAATCCTGGTAGAGGGAAAGCTCGTACTGATACAGCGCATGAACCCACCCTACCAGGGTCAGTGGGCACTGCCAGGCGGATTCGTAGATGTGGGGGAAACAGTGGAAGATGCAGCCACCAGGGAGGCAAAGGAGGAGACCGGGCTTGATGTGGAATTGAATGGGCTGGCGGGTGTGTTCTCAGACCCCAACCGGGACCCCAGGGGTCATACCGTATCAGTCTGCTTCACAGCAACCGGGTACGGGAGTCTGGAAGCGTCGTCAGATGCCAGGGATGCGGCATTGTTCGACCCGGATGACCTGCCGCCGCTGGCCTTTGACCACGAGAAGATCATCCGTACTGCAGCAGAGCAGATCAGGCTTGTTCTTCAAGGGCAGAGTTGATCCGGCGCAGTACATCAACCATCATGTTCTGGACACCTTCGGTATGGTCGCCATCGGGTGGCGTGTCTTCCATATCCAGCAGAATGCCGATATTTTTAGTCATATTAGTAATTATCTCCAGCATTTCCTCCTTGGTGATGAGGCCACTGTAATAAGAGTAGAACAAGGTAGTGCCGGAGCGCTCAAGTTTCCTCTTGAACGATGCCCGGGCATTGGATACCTCCTGCCTGGAATAGGGTTCATTGAAGAACGGTACCAGGTCAGGCAGGTTCTGCCCGATCCAGGTCATCTCACTTCGGCCATGTACGTTCTTAAAATCAGCGCACAGCCTGGCAATCACCCACTCACGGGCAGTGAAATGAGTGGTCTTTTTCAATAAGCGTGTGACCTCAGAATGGTCATTCTTATCGATCTTCTTGAATTTTTCATATTTGAACATATAAATTTCCTATTGTATAACAACCAATGTATTACATTCTGTATTACTTCACATGATTTAAATAATTTCCAGATAACTTTTGAATTCTGATGAAAATCCTAATTCCCATTGACGGGTCTGCAGGTTCAAAAACAGCAGCAAAGGTAGGTTTAAGGATCGCTAAAACCCACTCTGCTAAAATTATTTTATTGCATGTAATAAGTGCAACAGGACAAAAAAGAAAAAAATGGATGGAGGAGGGAGCAAAGAAACTCCTATCCGTCTATAAGGATGCCATGGTTGGAGCAGGCATAGATGCTGGCAATATTACTACTTTCATCGAAGAGGGAGACCCGGCTGAACAGATAGTGGAGACTGCAGAACTAAGAGGTATGGACAGGATCGTGATAGGGACGCATGGCAAGACCGGGCTTAAGAAGTTGACCGGAAGCGTTACCGAAAAGGTGCTGCGCCATTCCAGGGTGCTGGTGCTGGGTGTGCCTCCAAAATTTGAAATAAAATGAAACCGTATTTGACCTGGCAGGGGTGAAATAATATGGATGAGCCGTATCTGGCTGCTGTTGATATCGGTGGGACTAAGATAACAGTTAGCATTGCGAACATAAGTGGGATACTGGTCAAGGTGTACCGACCCGTGCAGCTTGAGGGTGACAACCTGGCAGTACCCAGGCAGGTCGATTCCATGGTGGGGTATGCCTGTGAGCAGACAGGCATCGGGAAGGATGAAATTACCGCCATTGGGGTCAGCACCTGCGGTCCCTTTGGAATAAGGGATGGCGAACTTGTGCTGGTGGCACCTAACCTGTGTGGTGGGCTTGCAAAGGAGCGGGGGATCATACCAAATGACTGGACTGAGATTCCACTGCAAAGGGAACTGTCCCGGATATACAACAAAATCCACATAGAGAACGACGGCATCTCGGCTGTTACTGCCGAAAGGATGTTCGGTGCCGGCAGTGGCGAGGACAACGTCGTCTATATTACCTGGAGCACAGGTATCGGTAGCGGAGCCTATGTTGACGGAAGACCAATAAAAGGTAAGAATGGCAATGCACCACATATCGGCCATATCTACCTTGTAGATGATGGACCCAGGTGCGGTTGCGGGAATTTCGGAGACATGGAAGCTCTGGCTTCGGGTGTAGCAATTGCCAGGGATTACGGGAGCAGACTAACGGCCGGAGGTACGACATCCGAGGATGTAACGCCTATGGATGTAACGGTAGGGGATACGACAACTAAGGATGTGGCGGCCGGGGATGTGACGGCTGAAGGTGTGACGGCTGGGAGCGTAACAGCTGAGGAAGTATTCAACCTGTTTCGTAAGGGTGACCCTAAGGCAAAGTCAGTGATCACTAATGCTGCAAGGTATTTCGCAAGGGGGCTGGTTTCCATTAACGCTATCCTGGACACACGGGTATTTATTATTGGCGGGAGTGTGTTCATGAACAACAGGCATATCCTGCTGCCCTTGGTGAAGGAAGAGTTCTTTAAGTCATTCCCGGCCCTGTCAAAGAATGTGGAGTTCAGGCCGTGTGCACTTGACAGCTACCTGGGCGACCTGGCAGCCCTTTGCCTTGTCATGCCTGATGACTGGGTGCGGCAGTGGCAGGAAAAACGCCCGTGGGAGTTTGCTCCTGAGCCGATTGTACTGAGTACCAATTCGACGTTAAAATAAATGGTAACTGTTTAGGTATGTTGTAAGTAAGGTGAGATAAAAAGGTACGGATAAGACAATAACTATTTTCGTTGTATCATAAAAACATAGAAATAATCAAATTGTGACTATACCGACCTGTATATATACAGATCTGTATAACTCTAATCAATCCTTTCCTATTCAAGCCGAAACTGAACATCGGCAACAGATAAAATGAAGGACTGAAAAAAGATCACTCCTCCATTGATACAACCCCCTCATACCACTCACTCCACTGCTGGTACACTTCACTCATATCCACACTCCCGTCCCATTCCTGCAACTCATTCACCAGCAGCCAGAACATATTATTGGCCTGCCCAACCGCATCTGCCTCCACCAGTTCAGGTCTGTTCTCGCCAGCTTTGGCTATTGTACCCTTGATATTCGCCCTCATCTTGATATTTAACAGCACCTTATCAATGCTTACACCCCACTTATCAGCGATCCTGCCTATCAGTTCAGATTGTCCCATATCCAGCAGGTCGGTGGGCTCGATGCTATCAGCAGCAGCATTAAACTTCATCAGGTCATTGAAGGACGTACTTGCACCATCCCAGTTGGCAGTAGTAACCTCAGAGACCTGCACCAGCCGCTTCTTTTTGCGCATACTACCGCTGATCCTGATATTAGAGCACACGACAATCGCATCCGTAGCCCTGAATGACTGTTCGGGCACGCCCAGCGCACCAACGATGCGTTCATACACGGTCTGGGTTGATGCACCGTGTATTGTGCCAAGCACCGAATTGCCGGCAGTGCCTACCTGCATGGCCTCGTACAGTATCCTGGCCTCAGGTCCCCTTACTTCACCTATGACCAGCGTGGAATTTCCCAGGCGCAGTGCCGCCCTCAATGCAGTATCTGGCGCAATCTCAGATTCAGAGCCGCCAACAGCCGAGCGGGTGTTCATACCCTGCACTTTCCAGCCCAGGCGCTGCAGCTCCCGTATCGGCAGTTCAGGTGTATCCTCAATTGTCAGGATGCGGTACTTCTGGGGCACTTCCAGCAGCATGGCCGATAGCAATGAAGTCTTGCCCGCACCTACACCGCCTGCTATCAGTATGGATGAATGTCCGTCAACCAAAAAGCTCAACAGTCCTGCAGCCAGCGGTGTCATTGAGCCTTCATTTATGAGTTTGGGCAGGGTCCATGGAGTCCGGGCATGTTTTCGAAATGCATATGCCAGGCCGCCTGAACTCAGCGGATTGCCTATGCATGATACCCTGGCTTTGTACTCGGCCAGGTCCATATCAAGGATAGGGTTCGCCTCTCCGAAGGGGCGGCCGCTCAGTGCCCTGAAGCGTGAGATCATGGCATCAACGTCATCCTGGGACAGGTAGATGTTGCTGGAGCACTCTTCCCCCTCAATGACCACATGGACCGGGTTGGAATCCACAGGCGCATTGATGTATACATCTGTGATCCTTGCATCGGACAGCACATCTTCCAGGATACCCAGTCCTGTGGTGTATTTTGCCAGGATGTCAGAGAACATTGATATCTGGTCTGCTTTTAGTTTAATACCAGTGTGCTTTGCTTCATCTGAAAGCAATTGCTGGCTGCGCCGCCTGAAATATTCCCGGCTGTTGGCAGGGTCTGCAAAATTCAGGTCATCAGGGCGGTGGCGCATCAGGCGAGATCGTACAGATTCAAGCAATTCCAGTTCCTCAGGACGCAGGTTGTATTCTAATGGGATAAGGAAATACAGGCTCTCGGGCCTGTCTGATAAGCTGTAAATTGACACCTGCATCAACCGCCCGCCACTGCGTCCTACATCATATCCTTCCAGAAAAACAGCGTTGTCAGGCGGTTCTGTATAGATGCGGGATGTGGAGAACCTGGGCCTGGTATATGGTTTGATGGCCTGGGTGTAAAATTGATCAACAGGAAGGCGGGTATCCATGCTTTCTTTTATACCGTCGACACAGTTACTCATCCTGGTGAGCATATGGATATAATCACCAGTACATGCATGCCCCTGTCCTTGCTCATCGTTATGACAGACGGCACCTGAGTCCACTTGCGTTGCAAGCATGGTGTATGCCTTCACAGGGTCATCTAGTCCTGTTTCGAGTACACCGGATATGAACTCCTGGCGTGCAGGAAGGCATTTCCCGCATACGGCTGGCACTTGACTGTCGCTAAACACCCTGAGATTGTCAATGAACCCTGCCAGCAGGTATAGCAGCCTGAGACTTTCTCCTTCATAATCCCGGTCGTAGAGGTGGGAGAGTACCAGCCTGTCTACCATGGGTTCATTGATCATTATCTGGAAGATGTTCTTACGGCAGTATGGATCGTCAAGACCTGAGTTACCCTCGGTACAGCCTTTGCAATCTATTATCAGGGATTTCTGGGTATCTGAAAGACGGGTCTTATAAGTGCAAAGGCTTTTTTCTGTTTTTTTCTTTGAGAATAATCTGAGCAAGGCGTTGTTATTCGTGTTTTTGGTTCCCACTGTGTTCAATTGTAAGCACTCCACGGAATTTGGGTGGATGTAAGATATTAGCTCGCTATATTAAGTTTGCTGAATTGTGAGATAGTTAGATTATTTGTGGTTCAGGATTTTATTGACATGCAGTTCCCAGGAATTGAATGAAAAATGTAGAATAGTATAAGGGCAAAATAAGAGAATAAATGTTAAAAAGAATTGTAACTATTCAGCCCTTCTCAAATTTCGACCAACTCATTTAGTTTCTCCAGTTCCGAAACTAAAATATCCACTTATACACCATCCAAAAATGGAACAAATGGCTTTCCGTTGAAAACAGCTCCAATTGCATCAATAACAGAAAGATTGTTTTTCTTCACAGTAGAAATGTACCCTCTAATGCGGCAGAAAGAGAGTGCACCCTGAACACTTCTAAAAGTACCTGATATTTTCTGCTGTACTTTCATCATTCTGACATCCCTTTCTGCTTGATTATTATCAAAAGGGACATTAAAATCATACATAAACCTGAGAATATCGCCTTTATAGCCTACGAAGCGGTCCAGTAGATTTTTCGGTTTGGTCTGTTTTTTTCTACCACGCTTCTTTGGTTTTGTATCCAAATCCAAAGGAGGTGGATTTTCTTCCAGTCCCATTTTGGTGATGTAGTCATACATCGTTTCAAAATCTTTAATCTGCCTGGGCGTCAAAGAATCAGACGTTTCTCGCGTTTCATCCACACATCCTTTGATAACAAGAAGCAAATCCTCCATCTGCTCTGACCATTCCTGTTCATAATTTTCAGAGATGTTCGTTAATTCCCTTAAGAGGTGGGTGTCACAAAGTCCATGATCACAGAGATATTTGTAGTACGCTTTCCAGAAATCATGGACTACAACACCATTATAATTTGGTAGAATACCCATGTCATCCATAGCTTCAGAACCTCTTTTTGGGTGAGCGAAATAATATGTCATGTTAGCAGTGCAGGCTACATGAAGCCAGTTACGTATTCCCTTTATTCTCACCCCGGTTTCATCAGAATGGATGACAGGAGATTGTAGCAAGGCGTCCTTAATTACATTCTCAAATTCTTCCAGGCCTTCAAAACATTCGTTTTCTGCTCTAATCAAAGTAGCAGGACTTATTTCACATCCGTAGACATCAGATAATAATTCACAACTACGATCATAGGGGATAAGTTGGTAATCATGCAAATAGACTGCAAAAGCTCTTAGTCGCAAACCATATTGGACGCTCTGTGTCACATCCTCTGGAAAATCAGCTGTGTTTATGTGTCCGCACTTTGGACAGAGTTTTATTTCAGCACGGTCTTCTGTCGAATAGAGTCTGACAGGCGGTATATCAAAAGTCTGTCTTCTTTCATAGTCTTTAGCCTCTTTATCTTCAAGAGATGTGTGACAATGGCTACATCGATCTACCTTATGAATTACAATTTCATCAGGATTATCGACCATCCTTAATGTTGTTCCTGGGTGGCCTTTTTGACCACCTACCTTCTTACCACTCTTTATACGCCTACTTTTTGGTTTGGGTTTTTTAGTTGCATAAGCATCAGTTGAAGGAGGCTTACTACTGTTACTACTGTTTTTGTTGAGTCGTTCCTCTAATGATTTTATGCGTTCTTCAAGTTCGGCAATTCTGGAGGTCAGTTGATTTATTAAAATAATAACTGCTTCAGGTCCAGCTTCATAAATTGTAAGAATTTCTTCACGTTCCATATAAATCCCCTCAGATTAATGGAAAAATTTGGTTGTTTTTTGAATATTAATTTAATATGATGTCAAAGTATATTGATTTTTCGGTATAGGTGTTTTTTTTAAAGTAAACTGTTTATAGGGTGGCTGAATAGTTACATATTTTTTATAAATGCAATGCAGACAGATATGCCTGAATAATATTTCTATCAAGAAAATGCTCGCTGACGTTTGTGTTGCCTGCGTTATCAGTGGCTGTCACAACCAGCGTGTAGACGCCGACTGGAGGCTCAACGGTGTTGTTGCCGACAACGTTCTGTGACACTCCGCTTGTGTTGGTCAGGTTCCCAACTATGGTGGCAACGCCGCTCTCGATGTCGGTTGCTGAGAAGTCAAGCGTCATGCCCACGATGTAGAGTTCGTAAGGCACAGGCGTTGTGATGATGATAACAGGCGGGATGCTATCAGCGCATGGCACTAATGGATGAAAATCTCAGCCGTTTGTTATGTTACCAGAGGAGTTGTACGGAGTCATGATGTCCTTGAGACCATCGTAATCGTTATCGTTACCATCGTAATCGCCCTAGTAGTTCCCGCCAATGTAGGGTCCGCCGATAATGCTCTTTCCAGACATATTCATCGTTCCCGGGTGTGAGATAATAACAGTGCTCCTGATTAACTATTCACAAGGTCGGATTTACTTGAGTGCTGTTTGTAGGCTATAGCATGTCTAAAAATTCCTCTACAGTGATTATGTCAAGATCAATCAGTTCATAAATATGTTCTTTGATATCCAGAAGCGATTTCACATCCATCGTAACAAGTGGCACTGCATAATAATGCGCAAGTGCGACTATAGGCGCATCTTTCAGTTCTATCCTGAGTGCTTTTGCCAGTGCAATGTTCTCAGCCCTACTTTTCACTTCCTTCAATACTATTTTGTCGAAATCTACTGGCGTGAATGTTGTTTTTACATAAGGCTCTCTAAATAAAGACCAGATCGCAGTTTGAAGCAAGTTGACATCTTCACCACTTTTGCGCCCCTCAAAAATTACATTATCGACAATTTCTTTTGCTATGTATGCAGAGACCACCGGTTTGATCTCCC